>Ga0326728_10002912_pt1 | contig 55368 bp, 39 predicted proteins | sample MB3enrmetagenome_FD_207602 | JGI IMG/M metagenome (GOLD analysis project Ga0326728, IMG submission 207602) | Lab enriched peat soil microbial communities from McLean, Ithaca, NY, United States - MB31MN | ecosystem: Environmental > Terrestrial > Soil > Wetlands > Peat | place: USA: New York... | reverse complement strand
TCTTTCCTTGAACCTCGCTGGTACCTTCCATCGGTAACACTCCTTTCGGTTCCCCCCGGGAACCACGGGTTTGGAGTGTTACCCCTTTTCCTCAAGAATTTGTGCTCATCATCTGGTCGTTAGCCCATTGCTTGGCACGGTGGCGGAGAGCGCAGTTTCTTTGTACGGGCGTTACCTACTTGCCAGCGAGAACCTCCGAAGGAAACAAACCGAAGCATTGGGGCAGTGCATGGACATCTTGAAGCGGCAATCACCCCCGAAGTGAAGTTGAGTCAGACTCAGTCCCATTGCTTCTATATGGTCTCACCCGCAAACTTCGAATTTTGGCGGGCTGGCGCAGGGCGAGCGCAGCCCTGCGATTCGCGTCCGTTCGCAGCGGGCGTAGCGCGGACCTCCGCCTTTGAGGTCTGCGGCTCTTACCTGGCAAGAAATACAAATCTCAACGACCGGGAACCACCGTCGGATATGGGAGCTCTTCTTGGGGAACACCACCAACCAAGCCCCACCCTCGGATTCGGAACGGTGAACCAAAGTAAGAACCGCAGACCCCAAAACCGGGGGTCTGCGCTACGTTTCTGCTCGGAGCGCTCAGTTAGAGCGGCAACGGTCAGTGTTTTTCTGACCGTGGGCTTTTCTCATGCGCGATACCCCAAGGGCAATCGCATGTAATCAATCTGCATGGGACACGCCGCCACCGTTGCCTTGTGCAAAGCAAAATTGTTGTAACTCGACCACCGCCAGAAGAACCCAGGGTCAGAACTACACTGACCGTGGCCCCGCTCGGTGGAGTTGAACGGCGCTAAAGTGCAAGTGCCTTCCTGGGCCTACCTCCCAGCCTTCCATTGGCTTTGGAGGCCGCCCTCTTGGCGCGGCTGCGGGATTGGCCGCCTACCTGACCAAGCCTCGAGGCCATCCACTTTCTCGAACCGAAGAAACCCTCCAGGAGTCCCGGCACGTAGAGGTCGGCATCGAGCTTGGGAAAGTGAACTCCGAAGCCTGAGGGACTGACCTCAATTTCTTCAAGCTGCGAGGGCTTGGCGTTCTCGAGTCCTTGCGCGTCCCGCGGTGAGAAACTTAGGATCAGGTTTGAACTGAGATGAATCACAATGTGCCCGTTTTTGCGGTCGTAACGCGCCGAGACGGCCCGGGGAATGGACGCTTGAACGTCCCTAGCCCGCTGATTCCCCCGCTCGAAATTTTCATCGTGCGCCATGAATCTCCTCCCATGCCCGGCATAGCTCCTCCAAGTGTTCCGTCAACACGGCATGGAGAGGTGTAGTTTCCCGCCGTGAGAATCCGTAGTTTTCCCGAAACTCAACCGGCCCCGCCGGACAGTTCAACTTGAATACCGCTTCGCGGCCGCTTCCGATCACATGGACATGAGCCGGTCGGTGGCGTTGGGATAGATTACGACCCGCCGCCCGTCAAATCTGAGAACTGTCGGCACTAGGGAATCTTACCACAAATCCTAAGCGATTAGGTTTTTCTTTGGGGGACGCGGGGAATGTGGAAGAAAGCGGGTAGCCGCAGTCAGTGTTTTTCTGACCGTGGGCTTTTCTCATGCGCGATACGCCAATGGCCATCGCACGTCATCAATCTGGATGGGACACGCCGCTACCGTTGCCTTGTCCAAAGCAAAATTGTTGTAACTCGACCACCGCCAGAAGAACCCACGGTCAGGACTCGTCGCCGCGGCGACACCGTAGCTACCCCGCAAGCAACAGGCGCTCGCCGCCTACCGCTCCCGCATACCGACTACCGTGTCCGGTTCTTCAATGACGGGCGGCGATAAGAACGGTCAGAAGAACGATGCCCGCACCCACCAGTATCCAGGTCAGGGGGCTCGGTGGATCTTTGATGTATGTGACCTGTGCGTAAGGGATGGCCCTTTCCGTATGCGTCTTGCTGACCTTCACGGTGAAGCAGTCGGCGCCAATGGATCGAATGTGCCCGCTGATCTGTTCGCCATCCACCAGCGTCATTATCACGGACTTGCCGACGCCGAACTTTTTTACCTGGCTCTCCACCGCGGAAGGGTCGGGTGTTTGGAGAGTCTGCGCGAGGGCGGGCGCAGTCTCTGTTCCCAACAGCGCAACCAACAGCAACCAAACCAACCCCATCCGCAAAGTCCCCACATGCCCGAAAAAATCTTTAAAGGTTCGTGAATTTTTCAAATGCATTATCGGTGTCCTCCTTATGCTGGACCTCAAGCCCGGATGCAACTTCATGCTTCGGACCTGCACGCGAATTTCAGCCCATAATGAAGAGTGTACCGAGTTGAGGTGCAGCGGTTTGTAGATGAAACACCCGACAAAAGCGATCGGATTCACCTACGGTTTTTCTTGGGGGGAATGACGTTTCGCGCTTTCTGGCTGGTGCTTACTGCCTGCTCTTCTCTACAGCGGGACGGGCGTGGATTCCAGGATTTCGCGCAGGATGGCGTCCGACTGGTCCGATTTCTTCATGGTGGAAAGGTAGCGGGAACTGACGATGCAGCGGTGGGAGAAAACGGGGATCACCAGGCGTTTGAAATCGTCGGGGATGCAGTAGTTGCGGCCTTCCATGACGGCCATGGCTTGGGCAGCGCGGTAAAGCGACATCGAGCCGCGGGGGCTGACCCCCAGGCTGAGGTATTCGTGCTGGCGAGTTTTCTCCACGATCGCCAGCGTGTAATTCATCAACTCTTCGTCGACGGCCACGCGGCGGACGGCCTGTTGAATTTCCAGCACCTCGTCGGCGTTCATGACGGGCTCGATCCTCGCCAACGGTTCGGAGTCGGCAAAATTTCGCAGAATCTCTTTTTCACTTTCCGGACTGGGATAGCCGACGCGCACCCGCATCAGGAAGCGATCCATTTGCGACTCCGGCAGCGGGTAGGTGCCGTGATGCTCGATGGGATTCTGCGTTGCTACTACCATGAAGGGCCGCGGCAGGGGGTAGGTGCGGTTGTCCACGGTCACCTGGTATTCATTCATGGCTTCCAGCAGAGCGCTTTGCGTCTTGGGCGTGGTGCGGTTGATTTCATCGGCCAGGACGATGTTGGCAAAAATGGGGCCGGGGCGAAATTCGAAGCGCTGGGTGGGTTGGCTGAACACGCTGATGCCCACCACGTCGGAAGGCAGCATGTCGGAGGTGAACTGCAAGCGTTGGAAGGTGCAGTTGAATGAGCGCGCCAGCGAATGCGCTAGCGTCGTCTTGCCCACACCTGGGACGTCCTCGATCAGCAAATGGCCGCGCGCGAACAACCCCACCAGGGTGAGCTGGATTACTTCATTTTTGCCCCGGATGACGCTTTGCACGGACTCTTGCACGCGCTTGAGAAGGTCCGGAGCGACGGCCAGATGATTGTTCACTTCGGCTTTTTCCATGCGATTGAGTCTCGAGGCCTGCCTCTGCGCGTCTAGACCATGGGCCAAAAATCTGTTATGTTCATGGGTTGCCGCGGGGGCGATTAACTCAGCGGTAGAGTGCTATCCTCACACGGTAGAAGTCACAGGTTCGAATCCTGTATCGCCCACCATTACTGCTTATTGGAACCAAACCATTCTACCAAAGATTGATATGTAGCTGGCAGCTTTCCTCGGTTTTGGTAGTGTCGTGATTTGACGGAGTGATTTCGAAATAGAGAATAGGACTTCCTCGCCCCGAAGGGGCCTGTGTAATAAGCGTAGCACGGCCATCCTGGCCGTGATCGACACGGGCAGGAGGAGCTGTGAAAAAATTCAAAAACATTGCACGCCAAGGCGCGAAGGCGCAGAGGCGCAAAGGAACCAAAGCAATTATTCTTCGCGATCTTTGTCCGTCGGCTGACGGATGAAGCTGTCTATTTTTTCACAGCTTCGGTTGCCCGTGCTACGCCGTCCCGGCGGGCCCATCTTTCTCCTTCTTTGTAAGCTCACGGCTCCAGCGCAGGGCTTGCATATACAGTTCGCAGAGCGTCTCTTCGTTCCGTCCCAGCTTTTTGGCCAGTTGGGAGAACTCCTCCCAATTACCCTGTTCGTAGCTGACGACGGCTTGGAGGACATCGCGCAGCGGGTTCTGCTCACCCACCAGCGCGGCGCTCACGTCCGGCGCAATCGGAAGCTCCGCTAGAACCGCGCGCATGGGACGCCCGATAAGGACATCGATACTGGAAAGCAACCCTAAGAAGAAGTAATCAGACTGGCGCTTCGACGCGCCCACCAGCGGCGCAAGGGATTCGCAAAAAGCCGCGCGGATCAGAGCCATGGTCACGAGGATGGGCGGCGCGCCCTCGCCCAGAGCGGCCAAGGAAATCAGCCCGATCCACTTGCGAACTTCATTCTGTCCGAGCAGCAGGAGGGCGTGTTGGATGGACTTGATCTGCGAGCGAAACGCGAATCGCGCGGAATTCAAGAGACGCAGCAGCTTGTAGGACAGGGCCAAATCATGCTTGATGACGTTGGCAACTTCCTGCACGTCGAATTCCGGCCGGGTGACGGCCCGCAGAACGAGCAAGTAAGCCACCTTGGTGGGGGCAATCCGGGAAGTCGAGAAAGGCCGCGGCTGGCAGAAGAATTGGCCCTGGAAGTAAGAAAATCCCTGCTGAACGGCGGCATGAAACTGCGCGCGCTGCCCCACCTTCTCCGCCACAAAAATCGTGCCCCCCGGCCGATACTTCCGAACGAGGAGCCATTGCGCTCGTTCCGTAGAGGCGGTTACATCCAGCTTGATGATGTCGGCCACCTCCGCCAGCGGCTCCTCCCACGCGCCCTGGAAATTCTCCAAGGCGATCAGAAACCCGGCATCTTTTAATCCCCGGCAGGCGGCCACAACCTCCTCATCGGGTTTCCCGTTGGCAAGGATCTCCAGGATTACCCGTTCGCGCGGCAACCCCGCGGCGTGCCCACTAATCAGCGCTAGGCGCGAGCACTTGACGAAGGCGCGTGCGCCCTCGGTGATCTCGTCGATCTCCTCAAAAGCTGGAACGCCGGCGGAGGCGGCTTCCCCGGCGCGGCCGCCGTTCACCGGTGGCCAGATTTCTTCTTCCCCCGGATGGAATAGAAGCTCGTAAGCATAGACCCTTTCATAGCGGTCTAGAATGGGCTGTCGGGCAATAAACCTGTGAGTAGCCAAAAGCCTCTCCTGCTCGCACTGGCTCCTAGCGCCGAACCTACCACTGCGCAGCCGGCCCAACCCCCATGTACGCAGAGGTCATCTTTTTAATCGGCAGCCCGCAGGCAATCTTGAGCCCAGAAGGGAATTGGACGGTAATGCACCGAGGCAGCCCTTGCGCACGAAAACCCTCTTTAGCCCTTGGTACGATCATCCCGGATTACGTTCCGCAGAAGTGGGACGAGACCCGCGTAGCTTGGCATTGGGGTACTTGAAAGTGCGGGCATTATGACCCAAAGGGACCTCCGCGCCGGTAGCATGCCCCAGCCGTTTCAGCGGGTATGTTAGTATCGAGGTTCTTACAATTCTGTTTTTGCCTTATCTTGATCTTGATTTGTCGAGAGGGAAGTGTGCTCCGCATCGGAATAGTCGGTCTACCCCAAAGCGGCAAAACCACCCTGTTTCAGATTCTGACCCATGCGCATGGCAGCGGCCTAAGCTCCGGGAAGCAGGAGGCCCACGTGGGTGTGGTGCGCGTTCCCGACGCGCGGCTGGATGCACTGGCTGACCTTTACAAACCTGAGAAGACCATCCACGCCACCATCGAGTACGTGGACATGCCGGGCAGCGTCATCGAGCTGGCGCGCACGGGCGTGCAATCGCAAGCGCTTCGCGAGCTGGATGCTCTGGTGCATGTTGTGCGGGCCTTCAAGGATGAGGCAGTTCCCTTGGAAGGGGGTTCCGTCAACCCCAAACGCGATATCGAGAATGTGGAGCTCGAACTGATTTTGTCCGACCTCGCCGTGGTGGAAAAAAGGGTGGAGCGACTTGAGAAGGACATCAAGAAGCAGAAGAGTCCCGTCCTGGAAAAAGAATTCCAGGTGCTGAACCTTTGCAAGGCCGCGCTGGAAAAGCAGACGCCGCTCCGCGAGCTCGAGCTGGGGGCGGAGGAATCCAAGGCGATTCGCGGCTTTACTTTTCTTTCGCTCAAGCCCATGCTTTACGTTTTGAATTTGGGAGAAAGCGATGCGGCGCGAGCCAATCTGGCCGAGCAGTTCGCCGCCGAGGCGGGCTTGAAGCAGCGGTTGCGCACGGCGGTCAGTGCGGTCTGTGGCAAGGTGGAAGCCGAATTGGCCCAGTTGAGCGAAGCCGACGCGGCGGAATTTCTTGCCAGCTACGGATTGACAGAATCGGCGACCTCGCGCCTGATTCATGCCAGCTACCAACTCCTCGGGTTGATCTCTTTCTTTACGGTGGGCGAGGACGAGTGCCGCGCGTGGACCATCCGTGCCGGCACAACGGCGCTGGAGGCTGCGGGCGAGATTCACTCCGACATCCAGCGCGGATTCATCCGCGCCGAGGTGATAAAGTACGATGACCTGATAGCGACGGGAAGTTTTGCCGAAGCTCGCAATCGCGCCCTCTTGCGCTTGGAAGGGAAAGAGTACGTTGTGCAGGACGGCGAGGTGGTGCACTTTCGGCACGCGGGGTAAGAGAAGTTGTCAGTCGTCCGTCGTCCGCGGCCTGTTGTCTTTGGTCACCGAAACACGAAAATCGAAATTCGAAACTCGCCTCGATTTTCGAGCTTCGATTTTCGAATTTCAGACTTTCCCGGCTGCTGACACCTGACAACGTTCGACCGACGACGGACAACTGACAACGGACAACTGACAGCTTTTTTTCATGTCCTACCTTTGGATCAGCCTGGCGTTAGGTTTTGTGGCGGGGCTTGCCAACTTGTTCGGCGGCGCCATTGTTGCCGCGCGTCCGTGGAGCCGCACGTTTCTGGCGCTTTTCATTGCGTTGGGCTCCGGTTTTATGCTGGCGACGGTGCTCACCGAGATGGTACCGGAAAGCCTGCGCCTGGCGCCCGGCTCCGGGCCGGCGCTGATTTTGCTAGGATATTTCATTGTTCATTACTTTGAGCATGCCTGGCCCGTGCATTTTCATTTTGGTGAAGAGACGCACACTGACGAGTTTGTGAATCCCCGCGTGGCGTACACGGCGCTGGCGGGCTTAACGATCCACACCTTTTTCGATGGAGTTGCGATCACCTCGGGATTTTTAATTTCCCCCTGGCTGGGCACGGTCATCTTCGGCGCCACCATTCTTCATAATGTTCCGGAGGGCTTCACCGTGGCCTCCATCATGGTCGCAGCCCGGCGGAGCCGCAGTGCGGGCATGACGGCAGCCGGCGTCTTGGGTGTATCGCGCATCCTGGGAGTGCTGGGAATGGCCCTCGCGCACCGCTGGGTAAGCTACGGCCTGGCGCTGTCGGCAGGAGTCACGCTGTACGTGGCGGCATCCGACTTGATCCCTGAGGTCAACAAAATGAAGAGTCCGAAATATGCCCTGACCGTGGCGCTGGGAGTGGCCATGGTTTTGGTGTTGCGTCACCTGTTCTTCGCGACTTGAAGCCGTTGTTATTGGCTGCGGCTCAAACTATTTCGTTCCCGGAGCTGGTGTGACCACAGGCGCTTTGCGCCCTGCATCCAGATGGTCATAGTTGAGCACGGCATTCAGCAGGAGCATGAAGCTGCCCTGGGTTTCCTGTCGCCACATGGGATTATTGGCAAAAAGCACGATGTGGCCACGGCCGAGGGGCGCGTCGATGATCGCTGGTGCCTCAGCCAGCTCCGAGCCTCCTGCCAGCATGCCGCTGATCCACAAATCTTTCTCGTCATCGAAGCGCAGAACAACCCGAGGATAAAGCGCCGGGGGCGGAAGCTCGTTGCTGACGAACGCGCGGTATTGTGGGTCGACGTAAAGCTCCTTTTCTGCGCGGCTCCGCTGCGGGGGCGGCTCCGGTGGCGTCCAACTGCGCCCTTGGGGTATGTCCGGATCGGTTTTGGAGCCACGTCCGCTGGGACGCGCCGCGTCCTGGTCCTCGTCCTGAAAGCCGCTCCCCCCGGGCAAGGAAACCTTGAAGACCGGCGCTTGATTGAAGTACACCCCCACGGATTCGTCATAGCCATAGGCTATCGGGCTTTTGGCGTCCTCGACCTTGGCGCGGAAGATGGCCCCGCGCGCCTGAAGCTGGTGCGTTGGGGTGATGGTGACGGAATCCGTCAAACCCAGGTCCACGGGCAAGTGCGTGCTCGACCCAACCGCGAGGAACACCCCACCGGCTTCGATGAATTGTTTGAGGTGCGCGACGCCTTCAAAACCCAGCCCACCTCGGATGTCGGGAGATTCGTCGATGACTCCCCAGTTCGGGGTAATCGCGGATTTTTGCCACGGTATGGGGCCGGCATCTGTGCCGTCGGGCAAAATACGCTTGGGAAAGCCGGCCAAGAGTTCGCGCAAATCGGAAAATGTGGGTGGGAAGAGAATCACGTCGAATTTCTCACGCAGGTTCGGAGTGGTTCGCACCACCGTGTCCGAAATGTAGGTATAGGGCACACCGGTTTCTTCCAGCCCCAGGCGAAACCACCCTTCATTTTGCGTGCTTGTCCATGTGTGCAGGAGCGCGAGGCGCGGCACGGCAAGTTCGTGGCGCGCCACGGTGGGCACTTGCACGGCGCTTATGATCTCGACGCCGAGCTCACGTGCGGCTGGTTGCAGCCGCATTTCCAAATCAGAGGAGTTGGCGTCTACAGGCAGAAGGAAGGAACCCGCGGCAAATTTTCTTCCTGCGGCGTCAAACGGTTCCTCGGCGGCGAAAATCTTCGCGTCCTTCAGGCGATACCGTAAAGCCGCAAGATTCGGCTCAGCATTCGCTTCAATGATGTAGCACTTTACTTCGGGGGATTTGCCCTTAACCGCGGGCGGAGCCACGATACCGGAGTTGCTGTTACGAGCAGCTTCGTTGATAAGCGTCATGGGCGCCTTCAAGATGGCCAGATCGGTAATTCGCAAAGTCTTGACGTTGCGCAGCGGCCCCAGCGTCCATCCAGTGTCATCATAGGGGCGCGGGTCCGACGTCGAGTAGTACTGCGTGTCCAAAAGCATGTCGGCAATCCGGCTGTATGGCTGATCCATGCGGATGATGTAGCTGCCCAGCGGAATCTTCGTGGTTTTTGTCTCTTCCTTCTTCGCGCTGGCCTGATCTTCCGACTTGTCGGCCATTTCGGTCTTGGTCTTGTCCTCAGGATTCGCGTCGGTCTTGGATTCGCTATCGGCGGCCTTTGGCGGCGCAGTGACAACTTCCTTTACTTCAAAGTCTTGGTCGAGTTTGTGAACTTCCGCGCCCTGTCTTTGCAACAGATTGGCGAGCTGCGCGGCAAGTGCGGGGCGGCGCCCGTCATTTAAAATCGCCCAGGCCGCCGGTCCCTCCGTGGTAGCCTTGGCGATGGAACGTTTGCTCATGATGTAGAAATTGCCGAGAAACTCCTGGGGATGCTGGGCCATGTAATCGAGGCCAAGAATCAATCCACTCTCCTGAAGGTTCGTGTTGTCGCGCAGCGACCACTTCACCTTGGGGAGCGGCGGATTCGGCCGGTACCACGTCCGGGAGGTTTGCGATGCGGACAACGTGCGCTCCTCAGTCTCCGGGTACAAGTTGCCAAAGGTTTCGTAGAAGCGCCCGATGGAATTGTGGCCGTTGGCTACATAAAACATGTAGTTAGGCGCCCAACCATCATAAAAGCCATGGGTCCACACCCCGACGACGCCCCGTTCCGTAAGTTGCTCGATTTCGTAGTACGCCATCTTCTGCCACTCGCTGACGACGAGGGGATCCAGCCAGGCGTTGTAGGGGCCCGTGCCGGTGGAGATGTACAAGTAGGGAATGGATTCGTGCAAATCGTGCAGCACCTGCGGATGCCAGTCGAGAAAATTCTTCATGGTGACTTTTGAAAGCTGGAGGCCCATGGCGATGGCATCGCGGTTGTTGTCGTGCTGAACGTAGTGCCCCCAATAGACCAAGTCGGGCTGCGGCTTGTCGGGGTACGCTTTCCGGTAGTTCGCCCAGTCCACGGTGCGGTCGTGGCCGTCCACTTCCAGGACCGGCGTGATCAAGAACACCACGTTCTTCCGAACGTTTTGAATCAGCGGCGTATCCTCCACGGCGAGGCGGTAGGCCAACTCCATGAGCATTTCCGGCGAGCCGGTTTCCGGCGAGTGAATCGAGCCGGAGGCCCAGTAGAACGGTTTGCCCGAGGCAATGAGCTGCTGAGCCTCGGCGTCCGAAATCTTGCGGGGGTCCGCGAGCCGGGCGGTAATTTCGCGCAGGCGGTCGAGCTGCGAGATGTTTGCTTCGTCGCTTACGGCGACCAGCAGGAAGTCACGGCCTTCCTCGGATTGGCCGACGCGAAAAACTTTCACGCGTGGAGAGGCCTTGGCGAGCTCGTCGTAGTAACGATAAATGTCCTTCGAGTAGGTGAGAACATCCGGGGCCCCGATGATGTGCCCGAGAATTTTCTCTGGCGACGGAACCGTGGTGGAGGCGGGAAGATGATCCACCAGATTGGTGAGAAAGAAGGGTTCTGTCGTGTATTCGTGAATCTTTTTCGTATAGCCCTCATCATTCGGCGAGTCACTTTGAGCGTTCACAGAAATGCCCGAAAGACCTAAAAGCAGCGCCGCGACGGCCACCCATACTAGCCCCGGCGACGAGTTTTGAACCTTGGCGACAAAGGCACCCTGGAATTTCCGCAGATTCATCATTAGTCCCTCACTGTTTTATCTTGATCCCCTATTGCTTCTCATCCAGTCTATGATAAGTCATGACAAAACGAACTAAGATTAGAGGTCGAGCTTTCTCCGAGGAACCGCGCCCAGGGAATGCCAACCTGAAACTGACACCAGGGCAACGGACCACGGACAACTGACAACGGACACCGGACAGCACCTTTGTATTCTGCAATCCTTCTCGATCACTTCCACCACCCGCGCAACGTGGGTGAAATCGCGGATGCGTCGGTAGTGGTGGAAGCCTCGAACCCTGTCTGTGGCGATCTGATGAAGCTGTGGGCCATTGTTCGCGACGGCAGAATTCAAGAAGTAAAGTTCAAAGCCGCGGGCTGTGTGCCCTCCGTGGCGTGCGGCTCCTGGTTGACGGAGGCGATCCTGAGCAAATCGCTTGTGGAGCTCTCCGCTCTTTCTCCGGACGCCGTGGCTTCCGGGCTGGGCGGTTTGCCGCCCGCCTCACATCATGCGGCCGTGCTCGCCGTGGACGCCCTAAAGCGTCTGCTCGAGCAAATTCGCTACTCGACCTAAGGCCCATTCCCCACCCAGCAGGATTGTTGCACTGAGGTCTAGCTCAGCACGCGCTGACCTCCCGACGAAGTCGTGACAGGTTCCGATCGGCGCTACGAATCCTCCTTTCTTGAAGCTCTCATTGCGCTTTCCGCCCGCCTCCAGCGATAATACTATTCGAGGGCAAAAACCAAAATGAGCACATTTACTCCGTTTATGCACCCCCGTGACGAAATCCTGGCAACGATGGAGCGGATTTACGCCTACCGCATGACCACAACTTCCGGCGGCAACCTCTCGATTCGCGAGGATAATGGAGACATCTGGATTACTCCCACGCGAGTTGATAAGGGGACTCTGCGCCGCGATGACATGGTTTTGGTCCGTAAAAACGGCACCGTGGAAGGCCTTCATCCCCCTTCCTCGGAATTCCCCTTCCACCAGGCGATTTATCGCACCCGACCGGAGCTGCGGGGAATCGTGCATGCCCATCCTGTCGCACTGGTGGCCTTCAGCGTGGTTCACGAAGTGCCGAACACTCAACTCTTTCCCAAAGCCAAGTCCGTATGCGGGGAAGTGGCGTTTGCCCCTTACGAACTGCCGGGCAGCGAGGCGCTGGGGATAACCGTGGCGGAAAAGTTCAGCCAGGGGAGCGCCTGTGCCATTCTCGAGAACCATGGAGTGGTGACTGCCGGCGTTAACCTTGGTGAGGCGTTTCAACGGTTCGAGACTCTGGAATTCGTGGGCAGGACCATCATCAGGGGACGGCAGCTCGGCGAGGTTCGGTTTTTGACGGCGCAGCAAATCGAGGCCGCCGATCGGCGTCCCACCGTGCTGCTGGAATTTCCCCGGGAGAATCCCACCAGTCAAGAGAAGGACTTGCGCCGGAGGCTCTGCGAATTCGTGCGCCGGGCGTATCGCCAACGGCTCTTTATCAGCACGCAAGGAACTTTCTCCGTTCGCCTCGATGAAGCTTCGTTCTTGATAACTCCCTTTCAGGTTGACCGCGGTATGTTGGACCCGCAGGATCTGGTCCTGATCAGGAACGGCAGATGCGAGGCAGGGAAAACGCCGAGCCGGGCCACCGGCAACCATGAAGCCATCTATCGTCTTCACCCAAAAATTAACGCCCTCATCAATGCTTCCCCGATCAATGCCACGGCTTTCAGTGTGACCTGCGCCCCGCTGGAATCGCGGACGATCCCAGAAAGTTACCTTGTCCTGCGCCAGGTCGGGCGAGTGGAGTATGGACTGCAATTTCGGGATAGTGACGCGCTGGCCCAGCGGTGCTCTCCCCACCAGCCGGCTCTGCTTCTGGAAAACGACGGAGTGCTCGTCTGCGGTGGCGATATTCTGGAAGCTTATGACCGCCTCGAAGTCCTTGAGTCAACCGCCGAAGCGCTCATCGATTCCCGATTTATCGGGGCGCTCGCGCCCATGCCGGACAAAGCGATTCGGGCGCTGGAAATCGCCTTCCGGCAGGTGTGAGCCTTGCTACAAAACAGGAAATCAGATCAATTGCGCTTGCCTCATCCAGCCTTTCAAAGTATTGAGATCTTTTCGGATTGTCGCAAGAACCTGTGCCTTATCCATCGTTAATGTTCTGGCGCCGTTTTCCACTCCTCCGAGGGGATACTCAGTATGCAACTGCACCGGCCCGGAGAACTTGGCCGCTTTGATCATGGCGAGATACGCCGGGAAGTTCACCATTCCCTCACCCAATGGGCACCACAGGGGCTCCCACTCGCCTTTGGCGTTCTTGCCCCACTTGAAATCTTTAATGGCCACTCCCCTCATGAAAGGGGCCATCAGGCGCGCGCTATTGACCCATCCGCCCAATCCCCCCTCCACCGTGGCATGGCCGATGTCAAAATTCGAGCTCACCCACCGAGGGTCAAAGTCCTTAATCAGCACCCAAAGATCCCAGACGGACGCGCCTACCATGGAACCTGAATGATTGTGGTACATCGCACAGACTTTGTACTTCTCGTTCAATGCCGCCAACGTAGCCACCCGCTTCTTCAACTGTGCAAGCCGCGCCGGGACATCGATCAGTATGCCAGACGGCCTTTCGAGGCTCGCGTGGAAGTTCGATAGATTGGGCACCTCTTTATCATCTGACCAGGAGAACCAACCCCACCGGTAGCGAGGAATGCCTACCTCACTCGCGGTACGAATGATGGCTTCCGCGTCCGGAGAATTAACGTCAACGATTCCAGCGGTGATCATGGGAATTTCCAGGCCGGCATTGCGGACGATCTTCGCAACTTTGGGGAGTTCTTCCTGCACTCGCTCCGGCAGGACGTGTCCCCCTTGGCGTACCGTTAGGTCAATGCCGTCGAACCCCAATTCTGCCGCGGTCGCCGCCATTTGCTCCCCGTCGAGCCACTGCAAGTGTTTTGAAAAATAAACGATCGGCAGTCGACGAGCGGACTGGCTACCTCCTCCATCGGCTAACCCAAGACTAGGAAAGCTGGCCATCGCTCCCGCTCCAGCGACACCGCTTAGAAACTTCCGTCGAGATGAACCAACCCTATCATCCATCATGATTAGACCTCACATAGTAGTTTTGGTTGTGGCTGGAAAAGACGATCGCTCGCCCTCTAATTCGAAGCTGCAAGGCTATGCCGTCTCCCATTCCCCATGTCAGACTATACGTTTTCGGGCATCACCCAAGGCACCCGATAAGTCCGCTTCAGGTATTGATTTGCTTCGTTGTCATCTACAAAGGCCTCTTTGGCACTGTCGAAAATCACCTTCCGGTCCCCCAAGCGATAGGAGATGTTCGCCATGTGACACAAGGCCGCGGAAATATGGCCTTGCTCGACGTCGGCGTTGGGGTGTTTTCGATTATGGATACAACTGATGAAGTTATCTACATGGGCCGCCTGCATTGCGGAGTGAGTTTGCTTGTCGCTCGCAGTCTTCTGCCCGTCCCGGTCGAAGAGCTGCCATCCCCCACCTTGGCGGCCCAGAATCATCATGCCGTCGCTGCCATGGATTTCGATTCGGGTCCCAATGAAGGGATACCAATCGGGAAACTGGGTTGTACTTTCTCGCACATTGTTGGGCACCTTGATCATATAAGGTGTCCACCAGGTTTCTTCGAATACCAAGGTCAACCCGTCATACTCATAGGTGACAATCGAGGTGTCGGGGGTCTCCGCGATGTCCTTAAAGAAGAGCTTCCCCCCCGCATGGTGAACGGACTTGGGAAAAGACACGCCGAGAACCCCCCGGGCAAGGTCCAACTGATGAACTCCGTCGTCCGTCATGATCCCGCCATTAAAGTCCCAAAAGACCCTCCGGAAATACATGGGGTTGTAGGGCCGCAGTGGCCCGGGGCCTAACCACATGTCCCAGTCAAACCCTTCCGGCGGGGCGGAGTCTGGCGTTCTCTCCACAGGTGTCCGGTTCAACATGTTGTAAACACGCACGAGATGAACGCTGCCAAGTTTGCCGGATTGGATCACTTCGCGCGCCGTCCCAAAATATGAGCCGCTGCGATTTTGCATACCAACTTGCACTACCCGGTTGTACTTGCGCGCTGCCTCCACCATCTTCCGGCCTTCCCCAATGGCATTCGAAGCGGGCTTTTCCACATAGACATCCTTGCCCGCTTGACAGGCCAACACTGCGGCTAAAGAATGCCAATGGTCCGGTGTGGCGCATACCATGGCATCCACCTCCTTGTCTTCCAACATCCGTCGGAAATCGCCAACGGTCTTCGGCGTTTTCCCTTTCTTGTCCTGTACGACTTTCACGGCTCCCGGAAGCCTCTTGGCATTTACATCGCAGACGTAGGCAATTTCCACGTCCGGCCTCGAAGCAAAAAACGTGGTTAACTGAGTCCCTCGTCCCCCCACTCCCATAACCCCCACCACAACTTTGTCACTCGGCGCAACAGGCTTCGCCGCCGTACGCATTCCCGCCGCACCTAACGCGGCACTGAATCCGCCCTTGATACTCCGATCCAAGAATCGTCTCCTGGTGATTGCCATTTTGCACCTCCGGTTGAAAACCTGAACTCTTGCGACGCAGACATTGTAATGGCCTTGCGTCCCACCCAATTCAACGTCAGTTCTGAGTGAAATTCAAGTGCCTTAGAACCATGATGCAATAAGACGACTCGTGTGACCACAGCCCGTGAGGCCTCCCAGTTCAAGACATTTCCTGCACTCGCCTTTCAGCCGAATATCTCGAGGCGCTGTCCTTCCCGCCGCTCGGCGAAAATTCTCGACTAAAGACGGCGGAGTAAGCGAAAAAGCCTTACAATAATCCCGCTCGAAGCGTGATAACTTTGCATTGCCGGCTGGTGCGCGAATGGATCATGCGTGCCATTCTGCCCAGCGTCAGCCCAGGCATACGGCAAAGGTGAACCAAGCGATGATGCCCACTTTTTTGAGTTCTAAACGAACTGTTCGGAGGATCATTTTCCTTGGGGGCTTGGCCTTCAGCCTGATAGCACTGCGGGGGGTTGCGGCGCAACCCGCGGGCCCCACACCGAACCGCGCCCCGCTTCAGGCGAACGCCTTCGACCCACTGCCGCTCACTTCCGTCAAGCCCGCGGGCTGGCTGCTGCGCGAGCTGCAAATCCAGGCAAACGGCTTGAGCGGCCACCTCGATGAGTTCTGGCCCGATCTCGGCCCCGATAGCGGCTGGCTGGGCGGCACGGGGGAAAGCTGGGAACGGGGACCCTACTTCCTGGACGGGTTGGTGCCCCTGGCCTTTTTGACCGGCGACGAGCGATTGATTGCCAAGGCGAAAAAGTGGGTGGAGTGGACATTGGAGAACCAGCAGCCGGACGGCTGGATCGGCCCGGCGCGCATGACCGGCTGGTGGCCGAACTATGTCATGCTGAAAGTGCTCACGCAATATCAGGAGGCCACCGGCGATCCACGCATTATTCCGCTCATGCAAAAGTACTTCGCTTTCCAAGCCCGGCATCTGGACGAACGGCCGCTCAAAGAGTGGGCCATCTTCCGCTGGCACGACGAAGTGCTCAGTATTCTCTGGCTCTACAATCGCACCGGCGACCCGAGCTTGCTGGATCTGGCGCGCCGAGTGCATGACCTGGGACACGATTGGGAAGCGCAGTTCGCTGATTTCCGTTACACCGGCAAAACGGCGAAGACGGAGGGCACGCTCGCCAACCATGGAGTCAACAACGCTATGGCGATGAAGGCCGCCGCGGTTTGGTGGCTGCTGACAGGAGAGAAAAAAGATCGGGAAAGCCTCTCCCCAATGCTCGCCGCGCTCGACCGCCACCACGGCCAGCCGAATGGGATTTTCTCCGCCGACGAGCACTACGCCGGGCTTGATCCTTCGCAAGGGACGGAACTGTGCGCGGTGGTGGAGGCGATGTTTTCCCTCGAGACTGATATCTCCATTCTCGGAGATCCTTCGCTGGGAGATCGTCTGGAGAAGATCGCTTACAACGCCCTGCCCGGAACGCTGACGGATGATTTGTGGGCCCACCAGTATGACCAGCAGGCGAACCAAGTCATGGTCAGCGTGGCGAAGCGCCGCTGGTCGACGAACGGTCCTGATTCGAACATTTTCGGTCTGGAACCGAATTACGGTTGTTGCACCGCCAATATGCATCAAGGGTGGCCCAAATTCGCCGCCCATTTGTGGATGGCAACGCCGGATGGTGGTCTTGCGGCGGTCACTTATGGCCCCAGCGAAGTCTCCACGCGGCTTGCCGAGGGAAAGCCTGTGAGCGTTGCGGAGACGACCGATTATCCCTTTCGGGAAACCGTAAACCTCGAGGTGAAGACGACTCAGCCTGTGAAGTTTCCACTCGTGCTGCGGATTCCCGGCTGGGCGGCGGGCGCCACTGTGGCCGTGAATGGCCAGACGCTCGAGGGGGTGGAACCAGGAAAGTTCTATCGCGTGGAGCGGGAATGGAAGAGCGGCGACGCCGTGGAACTTCGTTTTCCCATGCATGTGGTCAACTCCACTTGGTACAACAACTCCATTGCCGTGGAGCGTGGGCCGCTGGTCTTTGCGCTTAAGATCGGTGAGAGCTGGTCGCATCTGCGGCAATCGGGACCAGCGACGGATTGGGAAGTCTACCCCACAACACCTTGGAACTACGCGCTGCTTATCGATCCGAAGAATGTGGCCCCGTCCTTCACCGTCACGGAACTTCCCGTGGGCCCTCAACCCTTCAGCCTGGAGGGCGCGCCCGTGGAGATTACCGCGAAAGCGCGGCGGCTGCCCGAATGGCAAATCGAGGACGACTCCGCGGGGCCTTTGCCCGTGAGCCCCGTAACCAGTAAACAGCCTGTGGAGACAATCTCGCTCATACCCTACGGCGCGGCCAAGCTGCGGATTACGGCGTTTCCGTTTACACAGAATTAGCGAGGCGCCGCTCCCCCCTACGATTTACTTCAGCGTGCGGATTAGCAACAGCGTCTGGTCATCGGTGCGAGGACCAAACCTTTCCAATTCTGCCAGGAGAAGGCTCGCAATTTCCTTCAGCGGCAATTTGGCGTGCTCATACAATGCACGTTCGACGCCTTCGAGGCCGAATTCCACCCCGGCAGAATTGGTGGTTTCCAGGATGCCGTCGCTGAGCAGGACGAATAAGTCACCGTGCTCGTGATGGACGGACGCGGACGTATAACCGGACAGGAACATGAGGCCAAGCGGGAATTGCTCCATCGTGCAGCGCTCAATTTTAGCCGTGGCAGCGCGGTAGTGAAGAATCGGCGGGTGGCCTGCGACCAAATATTCAGCGTCACCCACATCCCTGAATAGGGCGCACGCGAGCGTAGCGTACATTTCAGGTTTTTTTACGGCGGGCAGAACACGGTTGACAGCCTCAATCATGCGCGGAAGCGGCTGACCCTGATCACATCCCAGCCGCAGGGCCGTCTTCAGGTTTCCCATCAGCACGCCCGCCGGAATGCCGTGCCCGGAAACGTCGGCCACGCACGCCAGCCAGCCGGAATCGGCTGGAATGAGGTCGACCAGGTCGCCACCAACATCTTTGCTCGGGACGCTGACGCCGTAGGTCTCGATGGCGTATGTGCAGATGGTGATGGGGGGAACCAACGTTTCCTGTATCTCGTGCGCCAGTTCCAGTTCCGTGCGCACGCGGATTTGTTCCACGCCTTGCGTGTTCACGAACCTCACGAAAAAGCGCAATCCCAGCAGCATCGCCACTAGGATGCCGATCGCGTCAAACGCGATTCTGTGACCAGCCTCAGGGGAAACGGAGATCTGGGCTCCGCGTGGCAACCATTTCGATAAATACACCGCTACAGCCACCAGGGCAGCTACCAAGGGAAGGAGCTTGAACTGGTGGCGGTGCATGATCACGAAGAGAATGACGGCGTACAAACCGCATATCGCGGCAAAAACCAGCACCCCCCATTCCTTCCATTGCATCCAGCTGAAGAGGTCGAGAAAGAATCCCAGTGTGGCGTAGGTGCAGAACAAGCCGAGAAGCATTCCTGCCATGCTGCGGATCGGTAGGGCCTGCCAGTAGCGCGCCTGACTTTTGTCGAAGGCGCCAGCCGACAGGGGAAACAAAGTCCGCAGAACTTGTAACGTCATGCGGGCTAGCGTGGGCAGGAAGGCTTTACGGAAGCGTGAATTCGTCGTGTGGCGAGGTGCTTCGTTCATGGCAAAAGACTCCGCCGTCAATCGTCCGGTGATTGACCGGGGGCTTTCCCCATTGACAACAATCCAAAGTCAGGAGTCCCCATTTGACAGCTAAAGACCTACACCGACTGCCCTTCGTCGTCGTTCGTCTCGGCCGTGATTTCGTCCACTTCTTCTCCGGGCATAGCGGCCGGGGAGGACTTGTTGCCCCGCCGCATAGCTACAATACCGGTGCGCACCATTTCCAAGACGCCAAAGGGGCGCAGCACTTCCAGCAGGCCATCGATTTTGTCTTCACCGCCGGTGATTTCAAGGATGAGTGACTCCGGCGCAACGTCGACCACGCGCGCCCGGAAGACGTTCGCCAACTGGAGCACGTGGGAGCGTTGATCGTGCTGCGCGGCCACCTTGATCATGGCCAGATCGCGGGTGATGGCGGGCTCGTCGGTGATGTCTTCCACCAGAAGGACGTTAACCAACTTATAAAGGCTCGCTTCAATCCGGCGCGCCTGGTCCTGGTCCGCATCCACGGTAATGGTCATGCGGGAGACTTCCGGCTTTTCCGTGCGTCCTACCGTCAGCGAGTCGATGTTGAAGGCGCGGCGGCGGAAGAGCGATGCCACCCGCGTCAGGACGCCGGGCTTGTTTTCGACGTGGACCACAAAAGTTTTGAGCATGGCAACCAGTTGATTTAAGATTCAAAATTCAAGATCAAAATGAAAACCCATCTAAAATCACAAATCGCGAGTCCAGAATCCAAAATCGGCAATCGGCAATCGAAAATCCTACTCATCCTCGGCGGTTTCCACCAGCGGATTCGGGCGGCGGATCATTTCGTGCAGCCCCGCTCCGGCCGCCACCATGGGATAGACCGAATCTTCCTGCTCGACCTGAAAATCAATCAGCATCGGTCCTTCGTGCCGGCGCGCCGATTGCACCGCGGGCACCACTTGCGAACGCTGCGTCACCGCCGTGCTGCGGATTCCATACGCCTCCGCCAGCTTGCAAAAATTGGGGCTCAGCAACGGGGTGGATTCGTAATTGCGCTCGTAGAAAAACTCCTGCCACTGCCGCACCATTCCCAGGTAGCCGTTATTGATGATGGCAATGTGGATTTTCAGTTTCTCCTGAACGAGGGTGGCCAGCTCGCCCATGGTCATTTGGAAGCCGCCGTCGCCGACCACCACCCACACTTCCGCCTCCGGGCGAGCCACCTTGACTCCGATGGCGGCGGGCAGCGCGAACCCCATGGTGCCGAGGCCGCCGGAAGTGATCAGCGAGCGGGGGGCTTCGTGCTTGAAGTATTGCGCTTCCCACATCTGGTGCTGGCCGACGTCGGTGACCACGACGGTGTCGGCGCCGCGGGTTTCCTGCCACAAGTCGTTGATCACGTGCGCCGCGTAGAGGTGCCCGCTGTCAGGCAGGTTCTGGATGTCCCGCACCGCGGCATCGCCTTTCAAGCCGTCGATGTAAGTCCGCCACTCACTACAGTCGATCGGCTGGAGGCGGGGCAACAGCTCGCGCAGGACTTCTCGCAGATCGCCAATGAGTGCCACATCCACTTTTACGAGTTTGTTGATTTCCGAGGGATCGATCTCCACTTGGATTTTCCGCGCTTTGGGCGCGTAAGTCTTCAGGCTGCCCGTGACGCGGTCGTCAAAGCGCATGCCCAGGGCGATCAGCAAGTCGGCATCCTGGATGGTGTGGTTCACCCAAGCCTCGCCGTGCATCCCCATCATGCCGAGATTGAGCGGGTGGGAGGCCGGGAACGCGCCGAGGCCGAGTAGCGTCAGCGTGACGGGAATCCCCGTGCGCTCGGCCAGCTCGCGAACCTCGTTCATGGCGCCGGAGAGGAGGATCCCGTGCCCGGCCAGGATTACCGGCCGCTTCGCTTCCTGCATCAGTTGCAGGGCCTTGGAATAATCTTCTGAAGTGGGCGAGAGATCGGGTCGGTAGCCAGGCAATTGCGGTTTCGCCGCTTCCCAATCGAATTCGCACGAGGACTGCTGCGCGTCTTTGGTGATGTCCACGAGGACGGGGCCGGGACGCCCCGAGCGAGCCACATAGAAGGCTTCACGCAGCGTGCGCGCCAGTTCGCTCGCGTGGGTCACCAGGTAGTTGTGCTTGGTGATGGGCAGGGTCACACCGGTGATGTCCGTCTCCTGAAAGGCATCGGAACCGATCAGCTTGCTGCCCACTTGGCCGGTAATGCAGACCACCGGGGAAGAGTCCATCATGGCCGTGGCGATGCCCGTCACCATGTTCGTGGCGCCCGGGCCGGAGGTCGCCACCGCCACCCCCACGCGCCCGCTGGCGCGCGCGTACCCGTCCGCCATGTGGGTGGCGCCCTGCTCGTGCCGCACCAGCACGTGGTGGATCTCGCTGTGCGTCAGCGCGTCATAAGCAGGAAGAATCGCTCCGCCCGGATAGCCGAAGACATGCTTCACGCCTTCCCGCTCCAGGCATTCCCAAAGGATCGCCGCCCCTGTCTTGACCATGTTTCCCACTCCCTCTCCATCCGTTTGGCTTTAGTCGCCTGTGCCAAGCCCCTTCCTGCATTGTACCTTAGGCTGGGGTTACATGGTGAAACTCCTCTCACAGAATTAGCCGTCAGCGGTCAGCTATCAGCCATCAGCTTGTTGCCTAGCCCCACTTCCTGGCCTTCTTGACTCCGAACCGGCCAGCCGGCACTTGGCCCCTCATTTGGTGCTTTTCCTTCAAAGGCCTTCCGGACTCGCCCCGACTCAAAAGCAATTTGGCCATCTCGTCCTCAAAACCCAGTCGAAAATACAGAATGTCCCATTTCTCCTGATTTTGGATAATAACCTTTCTTTTCATCAACATCGTGGAGAGAAGAGTGTAACTACCTTTCCTTTCATCAAGATCGTGGAGAGGCGGAAAACTGACATTCTTTCTATATTTGTTTTCAATAAGTTATAGAACATTGGCCCCAATTTTTTATCCCCCCTTTTTTTCACGACGCTGGCCACTTCTGGTAGAGTAACTATTTTATTTTCAATAATATAGATTTTTTTGTGGTTATCGCAATTCATCGCTAACCCCTTTTGTTTCTAGTACATCATGGAGAATTACGCTCCTTTTTTCTCCCCGACTCCCGACCTTCAAGCTAACTCCTTGCATTTGAGTGAGATAAAGTTTTGAGACATTTTGGCGCAAAACAATAAACCCTTTCATTTCTATAATATCATGGAGAGCCGCGGTATTTCGTCGTGCTGGATGGCGCCCGTCCCGACGATTGGTGAAGGATGGGATCTGCATTCCTCCTTAAGCTTGCGGCGGAGATTTGAAAGGAAGCCCCCAGCCCTGAGTCCCAAATCCCTAGCCCTCAGCACTTGACACCTGGCATCTAGTACAGATCCCTAGCCCTACTGCGCGATTTCACGCGAAACAATCTTCCATCGCATACCCAAGCACGATGCATTCCATTGTCGGGAGCGATAAGTGACCGATCGGTAAAAACTGGGTGGAGAGGTGACGAATTGTCATGTACAGGGGCGAGCCGCGGGCCAATGTGCGGGATTGCGCAGAGCGCAGCTCTGCGATTGGCGTCCAGCTCCCGCGCTAAAACGCTTCGTTACACTTCCGCAAATCTCCTCACATTTGAACCGGTGCGCTTTCAAGGCTGTTTTGGCTCAGCCGAGAGCTCCTTGGCCTTGGCGCAAGAGTTGAGGTTATTCGGGGCAAGTTGACAGGCTTTCTGGTACTCCTCAAGAGCCTCCTCGCGCTTGCCCTGTGCCTCCAGCCCGGCGCCGAGGTTGTTATGAGCTTTGGCATAATCCGGCTTCAGGCGTAACGCTTCCCGAAATTCCGCAATGGCCCCCGCCATGTCCCCCTTGTGGCGCAGGGCCACGCCGAGGTTGTTGTGAGCTTCGGCATAATCCGGCTTCAGGCGTAGCGCTTCCCGATATTCCGCGATGGCCCCGTCCACGTTCCCCTTGTCGTCGAGGGCCACGCCGAGATTGTTGTGAGCATCGACATAATCCGGCTTCAAGCGTAGCGCTTCCCGATATTCGGCAATGGCTCCCTCCGCGTCCCCCTTCTTGCTCAGCTCGGTGCCGAGGTTGTAGTGGGCTTCCTCATCATCCGACTTCAGGCGTAACGCTTCCCGAAATTCCGCAATGGCTCCGTCCGCGTCCCCCCTGTCGCCGAGTGCGCCGCCGAGGTTGTTATGAGCTTTGGCATAATCCGGCTTCAGGCGTAGCGCTTCCCGATACTCCGCAATGGCCCCGTCCCTGTCCCCCTTGTCGTCGAGTGCGAGGCCGAGGTTGTTGTGAGCGTCGGCGTCGTCCGGCTTCAGGCGTAACGCTTCCCGATATTCGGCAATGGCCCCGTCCCGGTCCCCCTTATTGCTCAGCGCGACGCCGAGATTGTAATGAGCCTCGGCATAATCCGGCTTCAAGCGGAGCGCTTCCCGAAATTGCGCAATGGCGCCGTCCACGTCCGCCTTGCCATAAAGCGCGGTGCCGAGTTCGAAGTGAGCTTCGGCATATTCCGGTTTCAGTCGTATCGCTTCCCGAAATTCCGCAATGGCTCCGTCCATGTCCCTCTTTTGCCGCAGGGCGAAGCCAAGGTTGTAGTGAGCTTCGGCATAATCCGGCTTCAGGCGTAACGCTTCCCGAAATTCCGCAATGGCTCTGTCCGGGTCCACCTTCTGGGCCAGCGCGGTGCCGAGGTTGTAGTGAGCTTCGGCATCATCCGGCTTCAGGCGTAACGCTTCCCGATATTCAGCAATGGCCCCGTCCACGTCCCCGTTGTGGAGCAACTCGATGCCGAGGTTGGTGTGAGCATCGGCATAATCCGGCGTCAGGCGTATCGCTTCCCGATGTTCCGCGATGGCGCCCTTCATGTCTCCCTTGCGGCCCAGCGCGTTGCCGAGGTTGTAATGGGCTTCCTCATAATCCGGCTTCAGGCGTAACGCTTCCCGATATTGCGCAATGGCTCCGTCCACGTCCCCTTTGTCGTCGAGCATGTTGCCGAGGCTGAAGTGAGCCTCGGCATAATCCGGCTTCAGTCGTAACGCTTCCCGATATTCCGCAATGGCGCCGTCCAGGTTTCCCTTGTGCTCCAGCGCGACACCGAGGTTGTAGTGGGCTTCGGCATAATCCGGGTTCAGACGTAACGCTTCCCGAAATTCGGCAATGGCGCCGTCCAGGTCTCCCTTGCGGCCCAGCGCGCTGCCAAGGTTGTAATGGGCTTCCTCATAATCCGGCTTCAGGCGTAACGCTTCCCGATATTCCGCGATGGCGCCGTCCGCGTCCCCCTTGTCATCGAGCTCGAGGCCGAGGTCGTTGTGAGCGTCGGCATCGTCCGGCTTCAGGCGTAACGCTTCCCGATATTCCGCGATGGCTCCTTCCCGATCTTCAGCAATGGCGCCGTCCAGGTTTCCCTTGCGGCCCAGCGCGCTGCCGAGGTTGTAATGAGCTTCGGCATAATCCGGCTTCAGGCGTAACGCTTCCCGAAATTGCGCAATGGCGCCGTCCAGGTTTCCCTTGTGGTCCAGCGCGTTGCCGAGGTTGTTGTGAGCTTCGGCATAATCCGGTTTCAGGCGTAACGCTTCCCGAAATTCCGCAATGGCACCGTCCAGGTCTCCCTTGCGGCCCAGCGCGTTGCCGAGGTTGTCGTGAGCTTCGACGTAGTCCGGCTTCAGGCGTAACGCTTCCCGATATTCTGCAATGGCTCCGTCCAGGTCTCCCTTGCGGCCCAGCGCGTTGCCGAGGTTGTTGTGAGCTTCGACGTAGTCCGGCTTCAGGCGTAACGCTTCCCGATATTCTGCAATGGCTCCGTCCACGTCCCCCTTGTCGTCGAGCGCGTTGCCGCGCGCGAAGTGGTCCTCGGCGGTGGGGGATTGGGCCCACGCGGGCCCCACCATGGCAAGCCACCCGAGACTGCAAGCGAGCGCAGCAACACTGAGCCGTAACTTCCCTTTGTGCCTCACGCCGCCCAAGAGTGCACCCGAAATTTGAGTTTTCATTTTGCCCAATCAGCAACGTACACCCGGCCGCTGCAAAATGCGAGCGAGAATTTCCATTGTGCACTTACCGCCGACCCAAGACATCTTCTGAATGCAACGGATCCGAAACCAAGGGAATCGGCCCCCTACCTGTCCGAGCCCCTTCAGGGGAGAAAGAACATGGTCCAGAAACCACTGGCCATGGCTTGAATCTACCCGCTGTTTACTTGCTGGCCGCGGCTTCATTGCTTGATGATGGTGCCATCGTACTGCCGGATTTCTCCCCATCCGCCGTTGAGGTGGTTAGGCCCGTCGCGGAAGGGATACTTGGCAGCGAGCTGCTCATTCACTTCAATGCCCCACCCCGGCGAGTCGCTGGCCCACAAATAACCGTCTTTATAAGCTGCACAGCCCGCGAAGATCTCAGCTTCCACGCCTTTGATAATGCCTCCTTCCTGGATGCCGAAGTTCCAACTGGCCAGATCCAGGTGCAATTGCGCCGTGTGACCTACGGGCGAGACGTCCCCGGGGCCGTGCCAGGCGGTTTTGACCCCGAATTGTTCGGCCAGGATGGCGATCTTTCGCGCCGGCGTCAGACCTCCGGCTTGCGACAGGTGGACGCGGATATAATCGATCAGGCGCTCGGCAATCAGTGGCTGCCACTCGTGCGGGCTATTGAAGAGCTCGCCCATCGCGAGCGAGGTTGCGCACTGCTGCCGGATCTGCCGGAAATAGTCGATGTCCTCAGGTGAGAGGACGTCTTCCAGATAAAACAGGCCGATCGGCTCGAGTTGCTTGGCAAATTGGACGGCCTGGTGCGGGCCCACGCGTTCATGCACGTCGTGAATCAGTCCGATTTCTTCACCCAATTGTTTCCGGCACTCTTCCAGCATTTGCCGCGTCCGGCGCATGTAAGGATCGGGCTCAAACACAGCGCCATCGTGCAACCCCTTCGCCCCAGGGCCGACCCGCGGGCCGTACACGGCCATACCGGGTACGCCAATCTGCACTTTAATACACCGAAACCCTTTTTCCATGGCTTCGCGGACGCGATCGATGACCTCCGGGGTTTCCATGCCGCCTACGGTGGCGTAAGTCAACGCCGCTTCGCGCGCTTTGCCGCCCAGCAACTGGTAGACCGGCATGTTGGCCTGCCTTCCCTTGATGTCCCACAGCGCCTGGTCAACCCCGCTGATGGCATTGTTGAGCACCGGGCCGTTGCGCCAATACGAACTGTTGTAGCAGGCCTGCCAGGTATCCTCGATGCGGTCCGCCGGCTTCCCGATCAGGAAAGGCTTGAGATATTTTTCGACCGCGGGCACCACCAGATCGGCGCGCTGGGTAAAGGTCGCGCAGCCGTACCCATAAAGGCCATCTTGGTCGGTGAGAATCTTAACCACCACCAGGCGCACGCCCGACGGCTGCGTGGTGATCACTTTGATGTCTTTGATCGTGGGCGACGGCAACCCGCGTACGGCGCGCGCCACTTGCTCATCTGCCGCAAGGCGCTGCGCCGGCAAAACCGCGCCGAGGGTTCCCGCCACAGCAATTTGACAACATTCTCTTCTATTCATGAGAGGCTCCCTCCAGGGCAAGATTTCGGCCACAAAATTAATACGCCCCGATTAGATTGGCTAACTGCGAATCTGGCTGCCAGCAAGCGTAGCGCGGACCTCCGCTGTCTGAGGTCCGCGGCTCTACCGAGGTTCGAACAAGTCCTCTACCTTTCCTAACCAGTGGTATTATCGCCCTGCAATGAGGAGGATGGCATGGCAAATCTGCATCGACCCACGAGAAGGCAGTTTGTTTCTACGGCAGCCGCAGCAGCGGGAGCCGCGCTTCTGCCCAACGCGGCTTTGGCGAGTCCGGTTCAGAACGCGGCGGCGGGCACAGCCGAAAAGGGGCAGGGCACAAGCAGCAGAGAGAAAATCCCCTGGAAGGTAGAGCCCTTCCCTCTGTCGCAGGTCCGTTTGCGCAAAGGCCCGTTTTTGGACGCGCTGGAGGCGGACCGGCGTTACCTGCACCTCCTACCCTCCGAACGGCTTCTGTACACCTTTCGGGTGAACGCCGGACTTCCTTCCTCGGCGCAACCCTTGGGAGGGTGGGAGAAGCCTGACTGTGAACTGCGGGGCCATTTTGCCGGAGGCCACTACTTGTCGGCCTGTGCGCTGATGTATGCCAGCGCTGGCGACACTGAGTTGAAAGAAAAGGCTGATGGGATGGTCACGCAGCTCGCCGATTGTCAGAAGGCGCACCAGAATGGTTACCTCAGCGCGTTTCCGGAAGAGTTTTTCGATCGTCTGCGCGAGGAGCGAAAGGTCTGGGCGCCCTTCTACACCTACCACAAGATTATGGCGGGCCTTCTGGATATGTACGTCCACTGCGGAAACGATCAGGCGCTCGCTGTGGCGGAAGGCATGGCCGATTGGGTCAGGCATTGGCAGGAGAGCATCAGCGACGAGCACCTGCAACGGATTCTCCAGACAGAGTTTGGTGGGATGAATGAAGCTCTCTGCAACCTTTATGCCCTGACGGGAGATCGACACTACCTGAACTTGGCGGGCCGATTCGAAAAGAGCATGTTTTTTGATCCCCTGGCCGCGCATCGCGATGAGCTGAAGGGGATTCACGCCAATACCCACATCCCGCAGGTCATCAGCGCTGCCCGCCGCTATGAACTGACCGGCGAAGAACGTTATCGCGAGATCGCCGCCTTTTTCTTCCGCACCGTCACCACCGACCGAATCTATTGCACCGGCGGCACGAGCAACCATGAATATTGGCGAACACCTCCCGGAGACCTCTCGACGGAACTGGGAAAAACCACAGAGGAGTGTTGCTGCGGGTACAACATGCTCAAGCTGGCGCGCCACATTTACGGATGGACGGCGGACCCGCGCGTGCTGGACTACTATGAGCGCACGCTTTTCAACAGCCGGTTGGGCACGCAAAGTCTCCCAGATGGCGGGATGAGTTACTTCCTCCCGCTGGGTTCAGGATATTGGAAATATTTCAATACGCCCTATAACTCATTTTGGTGTTGCACCGGAACGGGCGTCGAGGAGTTTGCCAAGACTGCCGACACCATTTACTTTCACGACGACCACGGCATCTTCGTCAATCTTTTCATCGCTTCGGAGGTGAGCTGGCCGGAAAAAGGCTTGCGGCTGGAACAACAAACCAACTTCCCCGAGGAAGAAGGCACGGCGCTGGTGTTTCACACCGAGCGGCCCCTGGAAATGGCTCTTAACATCAGAATTCCAGCGTGGACCGCGAGCGGCGGCGCGATTAAGTTGAACGGAACGGCGCTGCCCGCGTTCGCAAGCCCCGGCAGCTATTTGACGCTAAATCGAACGTGGAAGGAAGGTGACCGCGTGGAGGTGCGCCTCCCCATGAGCTTGCGCATAGAGACTTTGCGGGGCGATGAGACTCAGCAGGCCGCCATGTATGGCCCGCTGGTTTTGGCGGGCCGGCTGGGGGCGGAAGGCCTTACGAAGGAGATGTCTTACCCGGAGAACGAAACACCTCCCGGTGAACAGATCTTTGCTCCCGTCATCACCACCAGCCGCAAGGACCCGGTGGGCTGGCTGAAACCCGTCGCAGGCCAGCTGTTGACTTTTCAAACTGTGGGACAGGAAAAGCAAATTACCTTGATCCCGCTTTACAAACTGTTCGGCGAGCGTTACGCCGTGTATTGGAAAACGGCCTCCACGGAGAGTTGAGAATATGGCTATCCATGTGGAGACTTGAAATTCAGCGCACTTGCGTGGATAGTTGTGGAGGAGTGCCAATAGGTCCAACGGACAGGCGAGCTGAGCTAGGGAAAAGGAGTTCGTATGAAAAGAAGGGCATTCCTAAAGAAGTCCATGGTGGGAGTTAGCGGGCTCGCGGGGGTAGGTTATGCGGGTTTGACGGTGGGGGAGTCCAATAAGATGAGTGAGCAAATTGCTGAACCAGAGGTTAAGCCGGGCGATCGAGTCGGGCGCCCCGTCCGAATCACCAGTATCAGTTTTCCCAACGGTGTGCCTCTGGACGAAATCGCCGCGCGCGTGGACGCCGCAGGTTCGGCTGGCGTGGATGTGATCGCCCTACCGGAGCTCTGCCGAGGTGAGGACGACAAGAGCCGAGAAGCTCTGCACGGCCCTACGGTGACGGCCATGGCTGCCCTGGCGAAGAAACACCACACCTATATGGTCTGCCCCATCGGTCGGCGGGAGAAGAACCTCAATCTAAATACCGCGGTGCTGCTGGATCGAAGTGGCGAAGTGGCCTGCACGTACGACAAAGTTTTTCCCTACTGGTCGGAGTACGATGTTCGCCCCCCGACAGATGTCGGCGACGACGCACGAGTTTACCGTGCGGACTTTGGGGTGCTGGGCTTGGCGATCTGCTTTGACGTTAACTTCCCCGAAGTTTGGAAACGCTTGGCTGATAAAGGGGCTGAGGTGGTGATTTGGCCCAGCGCGTACTCCGCAGGCCGGTCCCTGCAAGCTCACGCGATCAATCACCACTACTATATTGTTTCTTGCACTCAAACCCGTGATTGCCTGGTGTACGACATTACCGGCGAGAAGCTTTTTTACAACAAAAGCGAAAAAGTAAACGTGGCCTCTGTCACATTAGACCTGGATCGCGGACTCTATCACGAGAATTTCAATATCGCGAAGCGCGACAAGTTGCTAAAAGAGCACGCCGAGGATGTCGAGCTGGAGAAAGGGATGGAATTGGAGCAATGGTTCGTCCTCAAAGCCAAGCGGCCGGGAGTGAGCGCGCGCGAGCTGGCAAAGCAGTATGGACTCGAGGAGATCAGGCGTTACCTTGACCGCAGCCGGCGTTCGATTGACGAGCGCCGAGGTTGGCAATATGAAGCAAAGGTCCTGTTCCCCGATTTGGATGGAGCGGCCCTTAAGGCCTTAACGAATTCAGCGAAAGCCGCAAGAGCTTCTCGAACAACTGGCTAGTTTGCGGGCTGGCGCAGACAGTGGGCACTGGACCGAACGTGCACCGTAGCCACCGCGCTTTGCTGCGCCAGCGAGCGCCCTGCGCCCGTAGCCTTCGGGCGGTGGCAACAGCCCCGATGGCCTAAAGCAGCTCCACTCGGCGGTCGGAGACCGCCTCTAAAACGTATATTGTCGTTCCGTTTTGCCGAACCTAATCGGAGGGTTCGTCGCATGAACTGGCTTACTTCCGTCTTGGTTGCAGTTTCGTGTGTGGTTGTGGTAGTGGCGCAGGCGCCGGATGAAAACTCCACCGCAGCGCGCCGGGCGCACCTGAAGGCTGCGCTCCAGGAGGAGTGGGAATACCGGCTGCGCACTTATCCTGAGCTTGCCACGGCCGTGGGCGACAACCGATATAACGACCGCCTCAGCGATTATTCGCCGGAGTTTTTCGCCGGGGAAGTCGAGCACGCGCGACAGGCGCTCCACACTTTCGAGGCGATTGACACCACCGGCTTCCCGGAGCAGGAGCGCTTGAGCAAGGCCTTGATGATCCGGGATCTGCGCGAGCAAATCGAAGGTGCGCGATTCAAGGACTGGGAAATGCCCGTCAACCAGATGTATGGAATCCACCTGCAATATGCGAGCTTACCCTACGGCACAACTTTCCACTCCGTAAAAGACTATCAGGATTACATCGCCCGTTTGCACCGGCTTCCTCGCGTTCTTCAGCAGGCCACCGCGAACATGCGGGCCGGCCTGCGCGACCATCTGGTCCCTCCTCGCTTCCTGCTGGAGAAGGCTGCCCTCCAGGCGCAGGACATCGCGGGGAAATCTGCGGAAGACAGCCCGTTCACCCAGCCGGTGCGGAAATTTCCCCCCGGCATTTCCGGGGCGGAGCAAAAGCCTTTGCGCGACGCGGTCTTGGCCGCGGTCAGCGAGGAGGTGGCGCCGGCCTACGCGCGATTGGCGGGATTCCTGCGCAGTGAGTACGCGCCGCAGGGCCGCACCGAATATGGCGTCTGGGCGCTGCCCGACGGCGAGGCCCGCTATCGCTTCGACATAAAACAAATGACGACGACCGACATGGGCCCGGAGGAAATCCACCAAATGGGGCTCAAGCAGGTGGCGGAGATTGAAGCGGAAATGCTGAAGCTCGCTCGCCAGCAAGGTTATAACGATTTGGCCAGCTTCAATGAGCACATTCGAAAGGGGCCGCAATTTTACGCGAGCTCAGGTGAGCAGCTTTTGGGTTTGTACAAGCATTACACTGATCAAATGTACGCCAAGCTTCCGCAATTGTTCGGCTGTTTGCCCAAGAATAAACTGGACGTGGTCCCCATGGAGGCCTTCCGCGCGGCGAACGCGGTCCCCGCCGATTACTCGATTGGCGCAGGTGATGGCTCGCGTCCAGGGCGTATCAACGTCAACGAATACGACCCGCGCCATCGCCTGCTGCTTAATGTGGAGGCCATCGCCTACCATGAGGGCATCCCCGGCCACCATCTGCAATTCTCGATCGCCCAGGAGCAAACGGACCTGCCCGCCTTCCGCCGTTTCTCCTCCTATACCGCTTACTCTGAGGGGTGGGCGTTCTACGTAGAGCGGTTGGGCAAGGAAGTGGGCTTCTATCAGGACCCCTATAGCGAATACGGGCGATTGGAGAATGAAATGTGGCGCTCCGTCCGCCTGGTGGTAGATACGGGCGTGCACGCCAAACAGTGGTCGCGCCAGCAGATGGTGGACTTCTTCCGCCAACATACCGCGATGGACGAGCCGAATATCGAAACGGAAGTGGACCGCTACATCGCCTGGCCGGGACAGGCCTTGGGCTATAAGCTCGGGCAGATGAAAATTATCGAGCTGCGTGAGCGCGCCCGGCAACAACTCGGCGCAGGCTTTGACTTGCGAGCTTTCCACGATGCGCTGCTCGGCGATGGCCCGTTGCCCTTGGAAGTGCTGGAAGCAAACATGGACCGGTGGATTGCCGCGCAAAAAGGCGGGGGATCGCAGTAGAAGCGTAGCGCGGACCTGCACAGTAGGCCCGCACTACACCCTTATTCTTCTTACCAAGATCGGAGAAACTGATGAAACAAAAATCGGCGGGGTTGCCGGTTAACCGGCGTCAATTTCTGGAAGGGCTCGCCGCAACGGCCGTGGTGTTGACCGCGGACAGCGGCGCGGCGCTAACAGCGGAGGCGGTGGAGGAAGTTTTCCTGGTGCCCAACTTTCACCCTGCCAGTTGCGGGTGGCTGGCGAATTTTTCAACCGAACGCCTCTATTGCGCGAACAGCTACCTCGACCATCTTGATCGCGTCCGCGACGACCCTGATTACAAGTTCGTGCTTTCGGAAGTCAATAATATGATTGCCATTATGAATTTTCGTCCGGAACGGGTCGAGGAGCTCAAGCAGCGGGCGAGGGAAGGCCGAGTGGAGCTGGTCAACGCGAACTTTCTGGAGATGACGGTCAACCTGGCCGGCGGCGAAGCGCTGATCAAGCAAGGCGTGGAGGGATCACGCTGGCAGGAGCAGGTGATGGGAATCCATCCGCGTTTTATGTGGATAATTGATACCTGCGGCTTCCACGACCAGATGGGCCAAATCACCTCGGGCTTGGGTCTGGATGCCATGGTTTATGAGCGTGAGAATAAGCTTCGCGACAAGATGCATTGGGTGGAGTCGCCCGATGGTTCGCGCGCCCTCGCCCTCGCCCCCGATGGTTACGCGGCGTTCGGCGAGTTTTTCAAAACGCGCGATCCGTTGACGGCCGAGGAGTTGAGGAAGCTGGGTGAAGAAGCGGACCGGTGGGCGAAAAAGGCGCCCGGCACCGCACCGGGGTTGATTTTGGGTGGGGGAGGCGACTACAGCGTGGCCCCGCTCCGCAAGGAATACCCGAAAGAATTTTTCGCGCCGTGGAACGCCGCAAATCCCGGAATCAAGATTCGCATCGCCACCTTGAGCGAATACGTGGACGCGGTTCTGCCGGGAATCAAATCCGGCGAGATTGGATTGCGGACGATGAACGGCGGAACGGGCTACACGTTCGATTCTTTTTGGATCGAATGCCCGAAGATCAAAACCTGGTTTAGGAAAAATGAACAGGCGCTGCAAGCGGCCGAGATCCTTGCCACGATCGCCAGCATTGAACACGGCTTTGCCTATCCCGCCCAGAACCTCTACGAATCGTGGATTCTGATGCTGCTGAGCATGGACCGCAATACGCTGTGGGGCTCGGCCGGCGGCATGGTCTTTGAGGATGAGAAATCGTGGGATGTGCGCGACCGCTTGCAGTATGTCGAGACAAAAAATCAGGAGGTTCACACGGCGGCTCTGAACGCGATCGCCCCTGCCGGCGATGGGATCGTCCTTTTCAATTCCGTTAACTGGGAACGGCATGATCCGTTCTTCGTGGACATGCCGGCCGGGACAAGCCCGCGAAAGTCCCTGTGCCAAACCTCTCCTGACGGCAGAACACTTTGCAGCGTCTCCCTGCCTTCCGTAGGGATTGAGGGGATAACCCTACTCAGCAAGAGCCCGGCGCACTCCCGGAAGATTGCGCCTCCACAGAGCATCGAAACGCGCTACTACTCAGCGCGGATCGACTGGAAAACCGGTGCACTGGTGAGCTTGAAACTCAAACCTTCAGGGCGGGAAGTCTTGGGCGGACCGGCGAACGTCGTCGTGGCAGAGAAACCGAAACCGCAGAAAAACGAGTACGGCGATTTCATGAGCGCGCGGCCGGACCGCCAGCGGCTGGCCACGTCGAGCGATTTCACGCCAACCATCGCCGTCTCCACCGGACCCGTCGCGACAATCCTCGAGATTACCGCCAACTTCTACGGCGGCGCGTCCTCCCGCCGGGTGATGCGATTCTATGAGGACTACCCGCGAATCGATTTTGAAACCGATGTGCAGGATATTCCGGACATCACCGTTCTCGTGGCGGAATTCCCGCTGGCGGAGGAGATTACCGAGGTCCGTCGCGGCATCCCCGGAGGCTTTTCGCACGGAGCGTGGTCGAAGCCGAACCCCGATCTGGTGGGCTGGACAAAGGGCATTGTGCCGACGATCCGCTGGATCGATTACAGTTTGGCAGGAGGAGGAGGGGTGGCGATCTTTGACCACGGCCTCACGGGGCGGGAGCTAAATGAAAAGACTCCTATTATTTATTTGCTGAATGCTGTGGATAAGTATTATGGGTACCCAAACTCATGGCTAAGCGGCAAAGGCCGCCATCATTTCGAATACGCGCTCTATGCGCATGAGGCAGAATGGGCCGAAAGCCGGATTCCACAAATGGCGTGGGAATACAATTGCCCACCACTTTTGGCCACGCTCAGTGAAGCGATGGCTGCGCAGTCGTTCGTACGAACCTCAGAAAATCTGATCATGGAAGTGATGCGCCGGGAAGGCAGCGAAATCGAGATGCGCCTTGTCGAGTGCCGGGGTGTGGCAGGCACGGCTGAGGTAACCCTCAATCTCCCGCACCAAGGCGCGGCGCTGACCAACCTGCGGGGCAAGAACCCGCAAGCCCTCGAAGGGAGCGGCCCGCATTATCAGTTTCCGGTGCGGCCGCAGCAGATTGTGACCATCCGCTTCCGAGCCTCATCCGCAGTCGGTGACATCATTCCTGTAACCTCGTGGGATAAGTTCGTGCCGGAACCGAAGCGCGCGGCGCTTCATGTTTATCGGCCGTTCAAGGGCCACCCGCCCCGCGGGGATGAACCGCAGCCGTAGCCGTCGAATTCCAAGCGACGCCAATCAGGCTGAGCCTGCGAGGTGGAGTGCCTCATTTCAGATCGACGACGTATAGCTTGCCGTCAGTATGCCACGCTCCGCCGGTGGCCGTCATGCCGCTGCTAAGCGGGTTGGGAGGGGCGATGAATTCGGCGGCTTGGACGCCCCCACCTAACCAAAGGTCAGACCCCACTTGCGCGCGCTCGTCATCGAGGTTGGGATCGGTGGCGTGCGATATCACTCCGGGGTGAACATCGATGCCCACATCGTGCGTGGCGGCGCCCAGCCAGATGGGTCGGCCATCCGGCGCGTTCGTGGGTGTCTGCCACAATCGCAAGTGATGGCGCTTGTTGAAGGTGTTGAGCGTCTTCTCAAAAGCCAGGTCTTCCTTCCGTCCGAACACGTAGAGGTCGGAGACGGGAGCGGCGTCATGGCCATCGTCATTAATAACCGCCAGGGCAGTTTTCCAAATCGATTGCTGATTCTTTTTCTTCGGCTCGTTCCACCCGGCTTGGCGAAATACTTGCTCAATCTCCTGTGCGGTCCCGACAAGGACCAAGTTGATGGGGTCTCCCGGCTTGTTGGTTTTGCCCATCGCGCGTTGCGGCGCGTTGGACAAAACGCTTTCCAGGGAATCATGCAGGTCTCCCGGAATTTGCGGGGGTCCGGCGGAGGGGACAAGACGTTGCAAGCTCAGCGGTTCGGTGAGAGTGAACTGAAGGTCCGTCCCCGCCGGGAGTTCGATGGCGGTATTCACCTGGCCGATCTTTTGCTTCTGGATTTGATCGTTGACGGAGGAATCGATTTGGCCGATCTTTTGCAGGGCTCCGCTCAGTTGCGATGCCGGCGCCTCCGATTCGAGCACTCCCACGATGGTTCCATCCGCAACCAGGCTTTCCCGCGCATTGCTGATCCCGCTCAGGTGTCCTTTCATGGTGAAATTGCCTTCGTCCGGAATGGTAAGCTGCCCGAAGCTCAAAAGAAGAACCGCCCGTTGATCAGAATCGGTTGGCTGGGCACATTTCTCAAGGGTACCTTTAAAGATTGAACCAAACGGGATCGCAACTCCGCCTTGGACCTCAACTTCCCGCGCCAGGCTCGCAGTGACTGCCTGCCCTTGCTGAGAAGTCTTGGTGCTGACGGCGGTCTGGAGATGCAAATACAAAACCGTGCCTGCAGGAAGGGTGGGTGCGCCCGTCCTGGCTTTAGCTGGTTTTGCAGAAACGCCGGCGGGCGGCAAGAACAAAATCATGGCAAGAAGAACAAACATCCCCGACCTCGGGGACCACTTCCAGCCGAGTTTTCTGGCCCGCCTTGTCGAGCCACTTGGGATCGCCATTCCACGCTCTCCTGAAGGCACCGAAAATTCCTTACTCTGTGTTTTGAGATCCTCGCCACGATCCCCAGGACCCTCTCAGGTTTGATTTCTCCCCTAGGCGCTGGGTTGCTTATCGATTGAAGCTCTGCGCTTTGACCTCGCTGCTCCTTGGGGCGCTTCATTGCTTGTTCATGCTTACTCCAGCGATTTGTGAAAGCGCAGGACGCTGATCGTCAGCAGGAAAATCGCAATGCCCGTAAGGGCGGCGATCTGTGGCCATAGTACGTCGAAACCCGACCCCTTCAAGTACACGCTGCGCAGCAGCACCATGATGTAGCGCATTGGGTTGGCGTAACTTACTTTCTGAAGCATGGGTGGCATGCTGGCGATGGGAGTGCCGAAGCCGGAGAGGGTGATCATCGGCATGTTGAAGAAGAAGGAAGCGATCATCGCTTGCTGCTGGGTTCGGGAGACCGTGGATAGAAATAGCCCCAGACCCAAAGCCGCGAGGATGAAAGCCACCAAGCCGGCGGCCAGCACCCCCAGGCTTCCGCGGAAGGGCACCCCGAACCAGAAAGTTCCCACCAGGGCGATGAGGGCGGCGTCGAAGCAACCGATCAGGAAGAAGGGAATAGTCTTTCCCAGAATGAATTCCCAGCGGCGAATGGGCGTTACCATGATCTGCTCGAGTGTCCCGATCTCACGTTCCCGGACCACCGCGAAGGCGGTGAGCATCATGACCAGGATCAACATGACGTTGCCGATGACCCCGGGTACGAAATACCACTGGCTATCGAGCCCCTCGTTGAACCACGGCCGAACCTCCAGGTCCACGTCCGGCAGCGAGGCCGCCCGCTGCGGGGCCGTCCGCTGCATCTGGTCGATTTGGTAGTCCCGGCTGAACGTAGCCCCGATCTGATTGAGATAGCCCAGCGCCACCAGGGCAGTATTGGAGTTGGAACAATCCACCAGCACCTGCACAGTCGCCCCCTGGCCATTGCGCAGGCGCTGCGCAAAGCCCGAGTCGATTTGCATCGCCGCCAGAACATCGCCGCGATCCAGGCCCTCGCGAAGATCCGCACGCTGGGCGGCATGTTGCGTCAGATGAAAATACCGGCTGGCGGTGAAGTGCGCCACCAACTCCCGGCTCTCCTGGGTATTGTCCCGGTCCAGCACAGCCAGCTTCACGTTCTTCACGTCCAGCGTGGCTGCATAGCCAAACACCAGCATTTGGACGAGCGGCGGGCCAAAGAGCAGCCAGCGCATGTGCGCGGCCCGCAAGGTCTGGATGAATTCCTTTTGCACCATGTTGCCGATGCGTCGGAATGAGGATCGAAGATTCATTCCAGCCTCTTTTGAAACGCGCGTGTGGCCATAATGATCAGGAACACGGCAATAATCCCCAAGGCGATGATGTCTCCGGCCATAACCCGCACCGTCGTGCCCTTAAGAAAGACGCTGCGCAGGATGGAAACGTAATAGCGCGCCGGCAAGATGCGGGTGACCCACTGCACGACGACGGGCATCTGATCGATGGGAAAGATAAAGCCGGAAAGAAGAAAAGTCGGCAACAGCGTCACCAGCAGAGCCAACTGGCTGGCCCCGAGCTGTGACTTGGAGGTGACCGAAAAGAAATATCCCAGCGACAACACCACAATCAGGAACAGCGCCGAGCAGGCGAAGAGCACCGTCCAGCTTCCCCGGAAAGGAACGCCGAACCACCAGACCGCCGCGCCGGCGCAAAGCGCCGTATCCATCATCCCGATGACGAAATAGGGGATCAGCTTTCCCGTCTGAATTTCCAGCTTGCGCACAGGAGTGGCGATGAGCTGTTCCATGGTGCCGCGCTCCCACTCCCGTGCGATGGTCAGCGAGGTCAGGAATGCCCCCACCACGGCCATCACCATGGCCACCACGCCGGGCACAATATTGGCCATGCTTTCCAAGTCTTCGTTGAACCAGGTTCGTGGTTGGAAGGTGACGTTGGGGTTTGCCGGTGGCAGGCCATTGCGCTCGCGCCATTCGATCTGGATATTTTGGGAGTAGGCCTGGAGGACGCTCAGCGCATAGCCCATGCCGATGCTGGCGGTATTGCTGTCGCTGGCATCGAGCAACCCCTGCACCGGGACCTGCCCGCGCGTGCGAAGTCCTTCCGAAAATTGCTGGGGCACTACCAGCGCCACCGTGCAGGCGCCCCGGTCAATCTGCTGGATGACGTCGGGATAGTTTTCTGCGACATGAACAATCGTGAAATAGTCAGTAGCCTGGAAATGCTTCAACAAATCCTGGCTGGTTTGCGTGGCGTCGCGGTCGTATACGCAGAGGGGAATGTGTTTGATGTCCAGATTCACACCGTAGCCATAAATGATGAGCTGCACAATCGGCATCGCGAAGATCACCAGGAGGCTGCGCGGATCGCGCCAGATCTGGAAGATTTCCTTGCGCATCATGGCAAGGATGCGCCGCAGGCTCATGCGAGCCTCCCAGGCTTGGTTTCACGCGCGGCGGTCAAATTAACGAAGACGTCTTCCAGGCTGGGTTGGATTTGCTCCATCCTTCCTACTTTTATCCCGCGCGCCCCGAGGGCGGCGCTGATTCCGGGCATCGCAGCCTGTGCGTCGGCCACAACCGCATGGAGACTGCTGCCAAATACCGCGGCGTCGAGCACCCCCGGCGCCTGGCTCAGCGCTTCCAGTCCCGGCCCCAGCGGTTCACATTCCACCAGCAGGAGTTGGCCTTTCATGAATCGAGTCTTGAGTTCTGTGGGCGTGCCCATGGCCACAATACGCCCGCGATCGATCAGCACCAGGCGGTTGCAGTATTCCGCTTCATCCATGTAGTGGGTGGTGACGAACACGGTGATGCCCTCGCCCACCATTTGTTGGATCAACTCCCAGAATTTCCGGCGCGAGACGGGGTCGACGCCGGAAGTCGGCTCGTCCAGAAAGACGATGGGGGGGCGATGCAACACCGCACACCCCAGCGCCAAGCGCTGTTTCCACCCGACGGCCAGTTCGCGCGTGGGGGTCTGTTCACGACCTTCCAGTCCCGCCATGTGCAGCGCCCAGGCCAAGCGCTCGGGGAGGACTTTGGTGGGGACGCTGTACAAACCCGCAAAGAAACGCAGGTTTTCGATAACCTTCAAATCGTTGTAGAGGGAAAATCTCTGCGACATGTAGCCAATTTGCTGGCGCACCGCTTCGGGCTCCCGGGCGACGTCAACCCCCGCCACTCGCACCTGCCCCGAAGTGGGTAGAAGCAAGCCGCAGAGAATACGGATGGTTGTGGATTTTCCGGCGCCGTTGGGGCCCAGGAAGCCGAATATCTCGCCTCGGTGCGCCTGGAGGCTGATGCTGTCCACCGCGACGAAGGTTCCGAAGCGCTTGGTCAAGTTTTCGACCACTACGGATGATTCGCTGCCATTCATACAGATTTGCTTCCGCTATCGGCCTCGGGCTGGGTCTCGACGGCCGATACAAACAAGTCTTCAATCGTCGCAGGTACCGGCTGGATGGAATCGTACACGACGCCGGCCGACTCCAGCCGCGCGCGCAAATCCGCCAGCCGGCGAGCGCCTTCGTCCACAAACACGTGCACGCGGTCGCCCACCAGCAACACATCGCGCACGCCGGGAGCGCCTGCCAACGCCGCGCGCACCTGCGTGGGGTGAGCCGCATGCACCGCCAGAATCTCACCGTGAAATTTTTTCTTTAACTCCTCCGGGCGATCGCAGAAAAGCATGCGGCCCTGATGCAGCAGCCCCACCCGATGACAGCGCTCCGCTTCGTCGAGATACGACGTGGAAGTGAGAATCGCCACGCCCTCGGCTACCAGTGAATAGAGGATGCGCCAGAAATCGCGCCGTGACACGGGATCAACTCCGTTGGTCGGCTCATCGAGCAAAATCACCTTGGGAGTGTGAATGAGCGCGCACACCAAGCCGAGTTTTTGTTTCATGCCACCGGAAAGGTTTCCGGCAAGCCGGCCGCGAAAATCACCGAGCCCCGCTGCCGCCAACAATTCCTGGGAACGTTTGATGCGCTGCTCGCGGCGCACCCCAAACAGGTCTGCATAAAACCGGATGTTCTCGTCGACGGTCAAATCCTCGTAAAGGCCGAACCGCTGCGACATATAGCTCAGGAGCGACTTGGCTCTCTCTGGTTCGCGCACGACGTCGCAATCGGCAATGCTCACTGAGCCCGAATCCGTGCCCATCACCCCCGCCAGCATCCGCAACGTGGTGGTCTTGCCGGCGCCGTCCGGGCCCACCAAACCAAAAATTTCTCCCGCGTACACTTCAAAGCTGAGCCCATCGACTGCTCGCACTTCTCCGAAGTGCTTGCACAGGGAGGAAACGATGATGGCAGGAGAAGAACTCATGGCGCCCTGGCTACTTGACCTTGATGTCGACGTCGGCTGGCATTCCGGGCTTCAGCTCCCAGTTCGGATTTTCCACATCCATTTTGACCCGGTAAACCAGCGTGACACGCTCTTTCTCCGTCTGCACGCTTTTGGGAGTGAATTCCGCCTCCGAAGAGATGAAGGCAATCCGGCCATGATAAATCCTGTCCGGGTAAGTATCGGTGCGTACATCAACCACCTGCCCCCAGTGTACTTTGCCGAGATCCGTCTCCGGTACATAGACGCGGACCCACAGATGGTCCAGGTCGGCGAGGGTCACGATGGGGGTGCCCGGTGAGACGACCTCTCCCAATTCCGCCTGCCGGACCAGGACCACGCCGGTGAAGGGGGCGCGCAGCACCGTGTAGGAGAGCCGGATGCGGGACATATGCAGGTTCTGGTCGGCTTGGTGAACATTGGCACGGTCAACGGCCAGTTCTTCTTTGCGCGTTCCTTCCACCAGCTCGTTGTAGATTTGCTGCGCACGATCATAAGTGTCCTGCGCGCGGGTGACGTTGGTGGCAGCCTGGTCGCGCGTCTGGCCCGGGATTTCGTCCTTTTCGTAGAGCGCCTGGTAACGCGCATAATCTTTCTTCTTCTGTTCGAGGTCCGCCTGAGCATCGAGCATCGCGAGCTTGGCGGCCTCGATGTCTTGCGTCCGGCTGCCCGCCAGGCCGAGGGTGAGTTGCCGGTTGCGCACGCCCATAGTGGAATCGTCCACGGCTACCTGTTGCCGGTAGTCATCGTTATCGAGCCGCGCCAGCAAATCCCCGGCCTTCATGGTCATACCCTCATCTACAGGCAGATCGATAATGCGGCCGGCTACCTTGAAGCTGACCAGACTCTCGTGTGCTTCAATGTTTCCCGAAAGCTCGAGCGCATTTTCATTGACGGGCCTGTGGAACCACTGGGGGTGGAAGTAGACCACGGCGCCAGCAATCGCCAATAATACGAGGAGCGGAATCAGGCGTTTCATGGTTCGTCAACCTCTTACTCAAGATTCTCTCTGATCAATCAACGATCACTATCGAGTTACAGAACATAGAAAAGTCAAAAGGCAAAAGTCAAAAGTCAAAAGTACGAGCATCCTCAGTTTGACTTTGCCCTTGGCATTTTCATTTCGCACTGCCCGTTTGCCTACTGCCTACTGCCTACTGCCTACTGCCTACTGCCTACTGCCTTCTTACCTCTCAGGGCTCGCTGAGATATGTTTGGTAAATCTTTTCGGTCCCCCCCAGCGAGCGCACCAGCGCCATGACGGCGTCGGCATGTTGTGCCAGAGCGGTGATACGGTCATCCTGGGCGCTCGCCAGGGTGGCTTGTGCGGTGACCACCTCGATGTTGTCCGTCACTCCATTGCGGAAACGGTCTTGCGCCAGGGTTAGCTCACGCTCGGCCAGGTGCAGGGCCGCCTCGGTAACGGTCACCTGATTCTCCGTGGATTCCAGGTTCAGCAACGCCGTACGTAGTTCCTGCTCGATCTCGCGGTTGAGGTCGTCAATCTGCGCGTTCAGGCGTTTCACCTGACTTTGGAGTTCCGCCTTCTCTCCGGCGCGGTCCCGGTCAAACAAGGTGACCGTGAGAGTGCCCTGAATTTCGCCCGTTCCCGCCATCGAATCAAACCCGCGCCCGATTGCTCCATAATCGCCGTTGACCGACAGAGTGGGGAGATAGCGCGCCCGCGCGGCCTTGAGCTGCTCGTTGAGCGAGTCTCGCTGCTTGAGGAGAGCGGCGTAATCGGATCGCGCCTCGCGGGCGGCGTGCAGCGCCTGGTCGGCGTCAACTGATTCCACGTGATGGAATTTCAGAGGCTCGGCCAGGTCCAGCGGGGCGCCGGGGCTCAATCCGAGGAAGTGGGCAAGCACGAGCAGGGAAGTCTGATAGGTGTTGCGTGCCACCAACAGGGTCTGCTGGTCCCGCGCCAGTTGCACCTGGGCGCGAACCTCGTCGACCGCGGTCGCCAGTCCCTGGTCGTGTTGGTCGCGCGCTAGTTTCTCCAGCGTTTGCGAAATGGTGACGCGACTCTCCGCCGCTTCCACCTCCGCGGCGGAAGCCTGGGCGTTGAGATAAAGCCCCGCAGCTTGGCGGATCACCAAATCGCGCGCGTCCTGATAATCCAGCTTGGCGGCCTCCTCCTGCTTCTCGCTGGCCTTCCAGGTGTGGTAGGAGTGGCGGTCAATCAGGGATTGGCTCGCCGAGACGCGAAAATCATAGTGATTGAACGGACCGACGACGGTCGGTACAGTGGGAAAGGAAATCCCCAGCGCGGCTAAATCGATATTCTCGCGATTGGCTAACGCGTCACCGTTGACGTGGGGCAGCAGGGAAGCCCGCCGCCGATCACGCGTGCCTTCCAATTCCTCCACTTGCGTGCTCGCCACGCGCACGCTGAGGTTCTGTTTCAGCGCCAGACTAATGGCTTCTCGTAGCGTCAGCCGCCGCGGAGCGGGCTGTTGCGCACTCGCGGGCACTCCGACTGCAAACGCCAACGCCACAAATAGCGTGATCCATCCTGCCCTCGACCGCATGGGCCTTCTCCTTTGCCGCACCGCTTCCATGACCTTGCAGCTTTCAATCCGGTTGCTTCCGCAAGCTTTCCAATGCGACCTCCAGGTGCGCCTTGCTGTAAGCGTCAAGGTCGAGACGGTGCCGCTCCCCGTGAAGCAATCTCCACACGATTGCCAGAACCCCCGGAGCCGCCAGAAGCTGGGGGAATTCCACGGCCGCAGTTTTCCGGAATTCGCCTGAGGCGATCCCTCGCAGGAGTGCCTGACGCACCGCCTTCATTCCTGGCGCAATAATCTCGCGGTGGTAGATCTCAGTAAGTTGAGGAAACCGGCCGCCTTCGGCGATTAGCAGGCGCACGATGGAGCGGACCTTTTCATTTCTTACTACTTGGCTATACATGCGTGACTGCAACTCGCGCAGCAACTGCTCCGCCGTCCCCTTGAAACTTCCTGCAACGGCATCGAACCGCCTTTGTACCAAGCTCCGCACCATTGCGCGGAAAAGGTGCTCTTTGTCTCGGAAATAGAGGTAGATCGTCCCCTTGGCGATCCCGGCTTGCCGGGCGACTTCATCGATCCGTGTGGCCTCGTACCCGTGGGCGGCAAAAACTTCGAATGCGGCCGCCAGGATTTCCTCCTGGCGTTGCATTTTTTGTTGCCGCCGGCGGGGGGAGGGCTTGCTGACCTTTAGTCGCCTGGGATTTCTTGTCCCCATCGTTTGCTCCATAAAATGACTGAACAGTCAGTCATTTTTCTAGGCGGAAAAATAACTCCGACGAAATATATTGTCAAGTTATTTTTTGCACTCATTTTTGGCAGAAAGGGCAAACTGTCGGCCTGAGGAGCCGCAGGGGGTCCCGAGCATAGCGAGATTCTTCGCTGCGCTCTGAATGACATTGGCGGACTCAGGATGACAGCGTTGGAAGGGTTCGTTCGTAGTCTGTTACGCCCTCCTCAGAAAAGCCGCGTCGCTGCGGCGAATCGCGGGACGCTCTACGAGCTTGAAGCCGGCATGGATTGCCGCCTCCAGTTCGGCTTGGAAATCCATTATCTTGACATGTCCTGCCGGCTCGGCAAAGAGCAGTCCCGCACCCAGCTTCGAGGCCTGCGCAAGTTCTGCGAAAAACGGTCCGGCAGCCGGCAATTCATGGACAAGAGCGAATGCCAGTGTAAAGTCTACGCCGCCCGCAAGGTCCGCGATCCCCAAGCTCTCGGAGGCTGCCAAGCGCGCATCCACACGCGCCTGGAGTCCTGCCCGGGCGGCGCGGCGCTTTAGCCTGGAAAGCATGCGCGGCTGAATATCGACGGCCACCACGCGACCGGAGGGGCCGACCAAGCGAGCGAGTTCGAGCGTGAAGAAGCCCATGCCCGGCCCTGGTTCAAGCACGATCATGCCCTCGCGGACGTACGGGTTCAGTACCTTCACCGGGTCCAGCATGAGCCGCCGCAGTGGGCTGGCCAGCAAATACCCTAACCACCAGGGACAAACACGTTGCGGCATAGGCTTCTCCGTCCAGGTTCTTCTATCAAGAGTTAAGCCGTTGGTGGGGCGGGCGCAGATCCCGAGCCACCGCACCCACCGACGCCCCCAGAAGCTGGGGAAATTCCACGGCTTCGGAATCTTTCACGCTCTTCCGGGGTCATGTCTTCCCAGCGCCGAATCAGGCGCGCCCGCCAGTCACCCTTGAACCCATGACCGCCGCGGAAACTGCCGAAGAGGATCTTGCTCAGCACCACGATCCCCAAGGCTTGCCAGAAATTGATGGCATGCAGGCCGAAGAGAACCGGCATCAGCCAGTTCCAGAGCCACATGACCGCAAAGCCGAATACTGTTCCCGCCAACAGAACAAACAACAAAATTTTCAATACCCGCCTAATGCCATGCGTTCTCATCGCTTGTACCCTCACAATTTCTTGAATTCGTCGTAAATGGCCCGCAAGCGCCGCCGCAGGTGGAGCACCGCGTAGTGCTTACGGGAGAGCAACGTGTTCACGCTCAGCCCAGTCGCTGCTGCCAGGTCTTTGAAGCTCCGGCCTTCGATTTCGTGGGCGATAAACACCTCGCGCTGTTCCTCCGGGAGTTCGTCCAAAGCCGCGTCGATCTCCTCGATCAGAATCTCGCGAGCATAAGCTGCTTCCGGCCCGGCGTCGGGCGAGGGGAGCAGGTCTTCCCAAGGGAACCACTCTCCCTCTTTTTCTCCGGCGGGGGCAATGTTGCTGAACGTTTCCGGCCTCTGCTTGCGAAACCGGTCGATGATGCGATTCCGCGCCACCCGGTAGAGCCAAGCGCCCACTTGCTCCAGCGGTTCCATGAGCCGATAAGCTTGCACGAGTTCATAGAAGACCTCTTGGAGAATGTCCTCCGCATCGCTTTCGTCCAGGATGCGCTTTCGAATGAAGTTGCGCAGGCGGCTTTGTTCCCGCTCGATGGTCTCGGCGATGCTGCGGTTCTGCTCGTTGGTCATGAATTCGATGCTTAGCGCTTCATCCATCCAGTACTGTAGACGGAATAGCCTTGGAAATATTTTAAGACGTTTTCGCCTCGGGGTTTCTTTGCGTCAGTTAACTGAGTTAGCTAGGTTGTGAAAAAACCTGCTCGCGGAATTCTCGCTTGTTTCAACCCCACCGTTTCACTGCGGGCATTGCAGCGTGGAGTGGCAGTTACAAACGGCAAAACTCAGCCGCAACCGAATAGGCGCTTTCCTATGTTCACCGACCTCTGCTAATCTTAGGCGGGCGCACGTGACAAACCCACGATGACGGGCAGCCGTCGCAGGAGATTTCGGGCGCCAAGCCAAGCTCAGGTCACATGACTTGACAAGCATGGCAAATAAGGCTCTGGAGGATGCTGACATGAAACGGCTCTGTGGAATTCTTACGGTATTGCTGATGTTTTCAGTTTCTGCATGGGCACAACATACTGAGAGCAAGGGTGCAGAACACGGGGGCACAGCGGCAGGACATATCCCTGCCCATGGCCCTGCCAAGGCGCCTGCTCATCCTGCGCCTGCTCCCGAAAAGCCTCATTATAACGATGCGCCCGGGCACCCTGATGCGCCGCACGTTCACCCGGACGGCAAATGGATCGGACACGATACCGGCCCTGGAGACCCCCACTACCACCTCGATCACCCTTGGGAGCACGGGCACTTCTCCGGCGGAATTGGCCGCGGCCACACTTGGCGGCTGGCCGGAGGGGGACCCAACCGCTTCTGGTTCGGCGGTTTCTACTTCAGCGTTGCCCCCTACGACGTCGGCTACTGTAACGACTGGCTGTGGGACAGTGACCAAATCGTGATTTACGATGACCCGGACCACGTCGGCTGGTACTTGGCCTTTAACGTCCGGCTGGGCACTTACATTCATGTCATGTTCCTCGGAACCAGTTAGTCGGGTTTCGGTCATCGCCATTAGGTTGTGGTGTTGACACACGCTTGATCTCTACCTTCCCCAACCGGCAGACGGGCCGAGCGGCGCTTTGCACGCTTGGCCCCTGCCTACTCCCGCGTCATTCATACCTCAAGGCTTTGACCGGATCCAGTTGGGCGGCGCGCGCCGCAGGGTAGAGCCCGGAGACCAGGCTCACGGCCAAGGAGAAGCCCAAGGCGCCCAGCACCAACCACCAGGGCACGGACCAGACATTTACCGAGGGCAGATTTTGCTGGTGCATGTAAACATTGGTCAGGGCATTGATGACTTTGCCGATCATCCAACCCAGGGTGGCGCCCAGCATTCCGCCCGCGATGCCCATGGCGCCGGCTTCGGCGAAGAAAAGTTTCTTCACATCCGAGTCGCTGGCCCCCAACGCCTTGAGGATGCCGATTTCGCGCCGCCGCTCGAGGATGGCCATCACCAAGGTGTTGACGATGCCGAGTGAGGCCACCGCCAGCGCCAGGCTGCCGAAGATGCCGAGGAAAAGGTCGAGCACGGCGAAAACTCTTTGCAGGGTGCGCGAGGCATCGAGAGCGGAGAAAGCGTTGAAGCCCATGCGGCGGATCGAGTCCTCGACTCGCGGCACGTCGCGGGAGTTGCGCACGCGCACGCTCAGCGCTGCGTAAGAGCGTTCGGCAAGGGCGCCCCCCTCGCGCAGGTCGGAGGGCATCATGATTTGCAGTCCCTCGGCAAAATCCTGCGGGATGAACACGCGCGCACGCCCCATACCCCTCATCGTGTCGGGGTCATCGGCAAGGATGCCGACAATACGCAGGCTGTGGGTTTGCGGCACCACTGAGAAAGCGGAGAGCAAGGTGTCAACACTGGCGTCTTCGCCGTTGGCGGGCGCGGCAGTTGCCTGGGAGGGGCGCGAAGGCGTGCTGGAAGGTCCCGGTGTTGCCAGTTTGGTGTCGGGCCGGCTTGCAGTGGGAACGCGCTCCGCGTAATACATCACCAGTTCCTTGCCGAGAAGCGGCTGGAGGGCGGGCGAAGATTCGCCGGGGTTCGAGGTTTCATCGAAGTTGGGCGCGCGGCCCAGCAATTCTTCGGCGAACCGCTTCTGCACAATGGCTTCGGCGGCATTGCTGGAGGTGAAAAAACTTCCTTGGATATTTTCATATGCCTCGCGGTCGCGCGCCGACATGGGGACGGCGGCTACCATGGCGCGATGGGGTTTGTCGTCATAGCGTAACTGCGTCATCATGCGCAGGTCAGCCACAGCTTCCAGCACGCCGGGCAGGGTGGAAATTTCGCGCCGCGCGCTCTCATCCAGAGCGCGGGTGCTGTCTGCCGAGGCAGCACCCCGAGGGCGGGGTGCGAACCTACCCAAATCGCCGCGAGAAACGATCACGGTGTCAAACAGCCCCGTCCTTTCCAGCCGCCGCGTGAACAACTCCTGCAAGCCCACGCCGAGCGAGAGCATGGCCACCAGCGACGCCACCCCGACGCTGATTCCAAGCGTGGTGAGCGAATTGCGCAGCACCGATTCACGTAGATTGCGTGCGGCGAGTTCCAGCAGGTCGGGTGTCTTCATGGGGCCTCCCCGCTCTCGCCGGGGCGTGGCGAATTCGGCTGGTCCGCCTCCAGCTTGCCATCGGCGAGGAACAACAACCGCCCGGCGTGGCGCTCCGCCAGGGCGCGTTCGTGCGTGACCAGCAGGACGGTCATGCCTAAGCGGCGGTTGCAGTCGCCGATGAGGTCCATGATTTCCATTCCCGTGTGGCTGTCGAGGTTTCCCGTGGGCTCGTCGGCCAGGAGGATGCGCGGCGAATTCACCAAGGCCCGCGCCAACGCCACACGCTGCTGCTCACCGCCCGAAAGCTCCCCCGGCCGGTGGGCGAGCCGCTGGCCGAGTCCCACGCGCTCGAGAGCTTCCCGAACGCGGCTGGCCCGCCCGCGGCGGTCCGTTTCCGCCAAGCGCAAGGGCAGCTCTACGTTTTCCGCCACAGTCATGCTCGGCACCAGGTTGAAAGCTTGAAAAACAATTCCCACGCTGTGCCGGCGGTAGTGCGCCAGCTCTTCGCTCGACATCTCAGCCAGGCTGCGGCCGTCCACCTGAACGTCTCCGGAGGTCGGCCGGTCCAGGCCTGCAATCAGGTTCAGCAGCGAGGATTTTCCCGAGCCCGAACTTCCTAGCAGAGCAATGAATTCGCCCGCCTGCACCGAAAAGGAGATGCCATCCACGGCGCGAATGACTGCCGTGCCCATGGTGTAGTACCGGCAAATCTCCTGGGTGCGGATCGTGCCAGATTCGGTTCGGCTGGACTCGGTCATGTAGTTTAAGGATTTCCCATCGTTGATCCAGCAGTGTAGACGAAAGGGTGACCCGAATATTTTAGGGAGTTACTCCTCCGGAATTGGAGCGGCAATTTGATGTAATTGTACCCTCTGATCAATTCCCGGCGCAGCGCCCCTATGGGTTTACGTTGCTGCCGGGAAGGAGATGTCGTACTCGCCCAGTTGCAGCGGGTATTTCCCGTAATCTTTCACCAAGCGCACGACGTAATCGTAATTCTCACCGGAAATGCTGCTGGGGACGGAGTGGTCCGACTGGAAGATGAACCCGCCCCCCTTGGCGGCATTGAGTTTGGTGAGGGTGGCGGCCTTGATTTCCTCCCGGCTTCCGTTCGCCCAAACCACCACATCCATATTGCCGCAGAACCCGATGCGGTGGCCAAACCGGCGGCGCAGATCGATAACGTCCAGCCCCGCTTTCGCTTCAAGCGGATTGTAGGCGTCGACTCCCACCTCAATGAAGTCCTCAAAAATCCTGAGAGCGTTGCCGCAACCATGGTAGATGACCGGCAGGCCGTGCTTGTGGCATTCGTCGATGAGAGCCTTAACCCCAGGCTTGAAGTGCTTCCGCCAGAAGGCGGGGGAGAACAGCATCCCGTTCTTGTAGGCGACGTCGCCCCAAACAACCATGCCGTCCAGCATGCCGTCCGCGGCCTTGATCTGGGCCTTCACGATTTCGAGCCCAAAGGCGTTGATGCGTTCCACGAAGCGCGCGATGTGGTCCGGATACAATCCCATCCAAAGCAGCGCGTGTTCGGAGCCGATAATGCGCCACAACATTTCGTGGCCCTCGCACACGCCCCCGAAGACGGGAAAATCCGGCCAGGCGCCCCGCACGCGCTCGACGAAAGCAGGAAGATTGCGCACGAATCCATCGCCCACGCCATTGATCTGGTCGTCTCCGGCGGCAAAGTAGCGGCGCTCGTCCCAGGGATCATCGAACTGGAACGCCTCCATTTTCTCAATGGTGTCCGTTTCAAATTTCAGGAAGGCGGGCATGGGATAAGCCAGCTTCTTTTGGATGACGGCTTCGAACCCCGTACGCACGACCACCTCTTCGTTGTCTTCTTTCAGGATTTCGAAGGGTTTGATGTGAGGATCCAGGTTGGGATTGAAATTCATCCAGTCGAGATCATAATAACGATAGATATCCGTATCGGGTGCAAGACCCAGTTCATCGCGCCAGCGTTTTAGAAAGCTCCCCCAGAAGAAGTCGCTGATGGGAACGCGATCGCCTTCTTGGTGGTGGAGGGCCCTCTTCATCCGTTCGAGCTTGGCGGCGCAATTGTCTGTGCGTTTCATTTTGGGCGCCTCATAAATTCAATTGGCCATCCTCATCTCATGCCGCAAGGCCCCCGGCGGGGGGCACGGAAGGATTGGTGCGGGAGCATGTTACCATTTTCTTCGCTTCTTTTTGCTCAGAACCTTGCGCAGCGGCAGCGGTGCAGTTTAGATTCATCTTGAAAGCCTGATGCTTACCCGGCTGCCGCCCTGCCCAATTTGCTGTCCGAAGATCGAAAATCGAAACTGGAAACTGGAAACTTGAAACTCGAACTTGAAATTGGAAAGTCGATGACTGGCCGCGAGTTTCGAGTTCCCCAGTGAAGAATCTCGCCCTGCCCGAATTTCTGCCTTCGGCCTCTTTCTAGTCACTCGTCGCTCGTCACCTCTATGTTCGGTAACTACCTTTCTTTTCATGAATATCGTGGAGAGAATGCTATAACTAATTTCTTTTCATGAACATCGTGGAGCGGCGGAAAACTGACATTTTTTCTACACTTGTTTTCAATAATTTACAGAATGTCAGCCCCATTTTTTATTCCCCCTTTTTTCTTGGCCCCGGCCAGCGAGAATAGACTAACTATTTTAGATTCAATAACATGCATTTTGCGGGATTTTCAGTAATCATTTCTAACCCTTTTTGTATCTAGTACATCGTGGAGAGCCGCGCCCTTTTTTTCGCCTTGGCTCCCATATCTCAACCTAACTCTCATTATTTTAATGACTTAAGACTTTCAGACATTTTTACTCTAAATAGTTAAGTTTTTCTTTTTCTTACACATCGTGGAGAGCCGAGGTTTTTTCTTAAGCTCCCGTCTCCTTCTCAAGGCACCCAAGCTTTAGCCCTCGGGGATCAATGTTCAGCGGTCAGCGATCGCAAATTGTCCATCGGCGATTCCGCCATGTGGCATCCCGCAGCCAGACGTCTAGTCTCCTCCTGCGCATTTTCACCCTGAAACAGTCCTCCATATAACGTCCTAGCAATAACCCATCCATAACGGTCGAGGACATGGACGAAATGCCCGCAAACACATAGAATTTTTGGGATTTGCCGTACCTGAGGATATGTGACCCGGAGGTTGCCACGGTCAATTCGACTTGGGAATTCACCGTGCGTTCGTCATCGAAGGAAAAGATCACGGTCACAAGAGCTAAGTGACAGTTGTTTGCTACGGTTCATTCAGGAGCGATTGCACTTCGCGGCGCAGGGTGGGCAGATTTGTCTCAAGGACTCCCCAAACCACGTCATCGGAGACGAAAGCGTACCCATGGATCAGCCGGTTGCGAAAGGCGACGATCCGGCGGCAGTCGCTAACCCGGTTGAAGAGGTCAGGGTACAAGCGGAGGGCCTGAGTAAGAGCTTCCCCTATTATTTCGAATCGTCGCTCCACCGCCGATCGCAGGAGAGCCTCAGCGGTGTAATCAGTGAAGGTTTTTCCGCTGGTGAACTGGGTGAGCAGGTCACACGCTTGTGCGATATCGAACAGCTACTTGCGCATCCCTGAGGCGCCGCCGAACCGCGGGTGGCGCCCCGATGCCTTGGGGCGCTCCTGCAACACACGCAACATCTCTCTCTCGCCACGCGCCCTAACGCTGGTCTGTCATGGCTTCTTAACGGTCGCCGACTTCAAAGCAATTTCGGCACCACCCGCAGGAACAACTGAAACTACACCATCGCTCACGTAGCGGCCTGCCCCGCACTGGGCATATACTTTGACTCATACTGGTTGGTGGAGGTCTCCCGTCCCATGCGGAAATACTTTCATTTGTCTTTGGCATTTGTTCTATTCGTGCTGGCCAGCGCGATGCCTGCTGCCGCGGGGGACTTGCGCGCGGGTGCGGCCAAAGCCGTCATCACTCCCGACATTCATGCTGCCACCGTCTACATCGCGGGATACGGTCAAAACCGTGTCGCGACCGGCATGCACGACGATCTTTACGCGCGCTGCCTTGCCCTGGGTGCGGGTGACCAGACCCTGGTGGTTTGTGCTGCCGACCTAATTGGCCTCTTCTATGACGATGTTCTGAAAATTCGAGAAAGCGTAAAAGCCCAGGCGCCGGAAGTGACGCACCTGATTGTGGCTTCCACGCACGACCACGAAGGGCCGGACACCATGGGGCTTTGGGGGCCAAGTCCTTTGCAATCGGGGATTGATGAGAACTACATGGCGTGGCTGCGGGAGCGTATCACCCAAACGGCCGTGGAGGCTCTGCGGCGGATGCAGCCGGCGCGCCTCACGATGGGACGCGACGATCATCCCCTGCTGGCGCTGTTGCAGTCTGACAGCCGGCCGCCTTACGTCAAAGACCCGTATCTTTTCGTCATGCACCTGGCCGCCTCAACCGGTGGGCAGCCCATTGCTAACTTGATTAACTGGAGCGACCACCCGGAAACTTTGGGGGGTAAGAACACGGAGATCACCGCCGACTACCCGCATTGGCTCTGCCAGTCCGTGGAAGCGCATCTGGGCGGGACAGCCATTTTCCTGAACGGCTCGATTGGCGGGTTGCTCTCCACCAATGGCAGTTCCGTGGCGCTGCAAGATCCAGATACCGGCAACGTGGCCGCTGACAACACCTGGCGCAAGGCGGAGCTTTTTGGCAACCTCATCGGCCAGCTTGCGGAACGCGCCCTGAAGGGCGGGGAAATGGTCAACGTGGATTCCATCGCCTTCCGGGGAGCCACGATTTTCTCGCCCCTGCACAACGACCACTTTCGCGTCGCGGTCGCGGCCGGAGTCTTCGGCGGGCGCAAGCCGCTTTACACCAATGGCCAGCCTGATCCATTGGTCATGGAAAAGGAATTTCCCGGCTTGGGCAAGCTGAAATACGCCACGGGCCGGGACGTGCAGACGGAAGTCAGCTACATCCGCTTCATCGCGGCCGGGCAGATAGCGGCGGAAATCGTGACCGTGCCGGGCGAGATTTATCCGGAACTTGTGAACGGGGGAATTACCCGCTACCCCGGAGCGGATTATCCTGATGCGCCGTTTGAGCCGGCAATCCGTGAGCACTTCGAGAGCAAGTACCAATTCATTTTCGGCCTCGCCAATGACGAACTTGGTTACATCATTCCCAAAGCTGAGTATGACGATCAACCACCCTGGCTTTTGAACAGGCCCAGCCGCTGGTACGGCGAGATCAATTCCGCCGGGCCCGACATCGCGGACGCCGTCACGAAGGCGCTCGTGGGGCTGATCGAGAGTAGGCAGTAAGCAGTAGACAGTAGGCAGAAGGCACAAACCAAAAGGCAGTAGGCAGAAAACACAAAGCAGGAAGCAGAAGGCAGAAGGCGCAAAGCAGTAGGCAGCGGAGAGGCAGAATACCCAAGAAACGGCGACCCAGTTCCCTCTCTTACGTCCCATTTTCTCAGGGATGAAAGGAGATGGGGCTAGAAACGTTCGCCCGCGTTAGTATTCCTATTCGTGAACGACGCACATGGACTCTTTGGTGGCGCTACGCTGCGATGCGCACGGAACCAGGCCGTCCTAGTGATCACCAGAGCGGTGTCTTCCCGAGCCGGGCCTTCCAGCTCTGCCGGACCGCTCGGCCTACGGTGCGCGCTTCGGCAGGGGAGAGGATGTCACCTTTGGCATCCTTTTGACTTTTCATTCCCCCGACTGCCCGCCACCTCCTGCCCTTTGCTTACTGCCTACTGCCTACTGCCTACTGCCTTCTGCTCTACCCCGGGCCGTTAGGATAGGCGGGATGATCGGGCGGGCGTGGGGGCAGATGTTTCGGGTGCTCCTTGATCGCTTTCATCACCTCTTCGATGGCTCTTTCCAATTGCGGGTCCTGGCCTTTCATGACGAGGTCGGGCCTGTTATCGACTTCGATGTCAGGCTCTACGCCGTAATTCTCGACCACCCACTTGCTGTCCAGTCCGTATTCAGAAAATTCCGGCCGGGTAATGTAGCCACCGTCGAGCAAAGGCACGTAACCGCGAATACCACGCACACCTCCCCAGGTGCGCGTGCCGATGAGCGGGCCCAGGTGATACTTCTTGAAGTAGTAACTGAAGATGTCGCCGTCGGAAGCGGCGTAGGAGTTGGTGACGCAAACCAGCGCGCCGTTAAAGAGTACATCGGGGACGGTGCCGCTGGCGAAGTTACGGGCGGAGTCCATGCCCGCCAGGATGCGGCGCAGGCGCTCGAAGATGAGCTGGTCCACAAAACCGCCCCCGTTGTAACGGACATCAATGACCAGACCTTCCTTGCGAATCTGCGGGAAGAACTGCTTGACGAACTCGTTCAGCCCCGGCCCTCCCATGTCGGGGATGTAGATATATCCAACGCGCCCGCCGGTGGCTTGATCAACCTTGTGGCGATTGGTGCTGATCATGTCGAGCATGCGCAACTGGTATTCGCTGGAGAGGGGCTTTACCATCACGTTGCGCGCCCCCGCGGCGGAGGGCTGGGAGTTGATGGTGAGCGTTACATTATGGCCGGCAGTGTTCACGAACAACTCGCTGGGCGCCTGGGGGGCTTTGAGGTTGCGCCCGTTCACGGCAATAAGGTAATCGCCTTCCTTCACCACCACGCCGGGTTCGGTAAGCGGAGAGCGCAGACTGGCGTCCCAGTTTTCTCCCGGGTAGATTTTCTTGAAGCGGTAAAGGCCGCTGCCCGCGTCGAGTTCATAGTCCACGCCCAGCAGGCCGAGATTGACGGGATGCAGATTGGGATAATCACCGCCGCCGACGTAGGTGTGGGAATTGGAAAGCTCGCCCACCATTTCGCCGATCAGGTAGGTGAGGTCGAAGCGATCCGCCACGTGGGGCAGCAATGGGGCGTAGCGGTCACGTTCCTTGGCCCAATCGACACCGTTCATCGAAGCTTCGAAGAAGAAGTCGCGCTCCTGCCGCCACGCTTCGTTGAACATCTGTTTCCATTCCTCGCGCGGGTCGATCCGCATTTCCAGGGAAGAGAGATCCAAGACGCCGTCGCCCACCTTGTGGGGTGAGCCGGAAGGCTTAGCGTCGATGATCCCAAAGGTGCGGGCGCTGGGGCCGGGTTCTTCGTCGTCATCGGCATCGCCGCCGCGCGACGCGGCGTAAAGCAACTTGGAGCCGTCAAAGGAGAGCTCGAAGGAAGCTGCGCCGGGCAGGAGCACGTTATCTTTGCGCTCTTTCATGTCGTATACGTGGATGGTGGGATGCTCCCCCGGCAGCGGTCCGGAGAGGCCGAAGATCGCGGCGGTGGAATAATAGACGCCATTCTTGCCCGCTCTCAGCCTGAGGATATTGTCTGGGGGTATGGGCAGCGCCACCACGCGATTCTCAATGCCGGCTAAGTCGATGTGGAAATTCTTGGCGACGTCTTCCGCCTCTTTTTTCTCCTTCTCGCCGGGCTTGGCTTGCTCCTTGTCGGGGGGCTTGGCTTGGTCTTTGTCGGCGGACTCATCCGCTTTCTTGCCCGCTTCATCACTCTGGGGCGCGAACGGCGAAGGCAGGTCAGCGCGCAAGGTGACCAGGTAGACGCGTGTGGCTTTGGGATTTGCAAACTCCATATCGTAAACGCCCAGCACCTCGTTGTAGTCGCGCTGGGAAAGGAAAAAGAGGTATTTGCCCCCTGGGTCAAAGGTGGGAGCGCTGTTGTTGGTAAAACTCGTGGTAACGGGAGTGATTTTCTTGTCGGCAAGCGAGTAGAGATTAATGGTGTTGTTG
>Ga0326728_10002911_pt1 | contig 55380 bp, 43 predicted proteins | sample MB3enrmetagenome_FD_207602 | JGI IMG/M metagenome (GOLD analysis project Ga0326728, IMG submission 207602) | Lab enriched peat soil microbial communities from McLean, Ithaca, NY, United States - MB31MN | ecosystem: Environmental > Terrestrial > Soil > Wetlands > Peat | place: USA: New York... | reverse complement strand
CGATCCCGAACACTTATTGCAAAATCAAGAGGCCAGCGTCGCTTCGCTCCGAGTGAGTGTTCGGGGCATCCCGGAATGCCGTTCGGCTTCCCTCCGGAACAGCGTTCGCCATCGTCGGAATAGCCAAATGTACGATAAGCCCACATAAACCGGCCAAAATCTGCTGAACCAGGATTCTAAGCGTAAGCGCTTTATAACCAAAGAGTTTGGCCGGTTTTTGTTGGCATATACGGTCCAATCTGTGCACGCGCCCCTAAATAACAGATTCGACTCTAGTTACTGGCGCGCGGGCATCACGATTGGCCGTATATGCCCACATATCGGGAGCTTGGATCTCCCTAACCGACACGGCGGCACAGCTACAGCAAATCGGGATGGGAAAGCGGTTTTCGCCACCTGGGGTCTAGGAGCGTGTGCAGATCTTCTTTTATTGCCTTCGCCAGCCCTTCGTCGAACGTCATATGGCGGATAGCTTCTTCAGCTTTCGCTGCCGCATCGGCCGCATCAGCTCGACGGCCCTCGGAGGCGGCAATAACGGCACGAGCCTTCCAAGCCGAACAATTCAGTCTCTCGTCGAATGGAAGTCGCTCCGCAAGGTTCAACCGTTCCTTCGCCGCCGGGACGTTACCAACCGAGAATGCCTCAAACCATGCGGCCTCGTACAACCATATCGCGAGGTCCACCTGCGGGATCTTCAGGTTCAGCCACCACTCCAAGGCCATTTCAGCTTCTCGAATGTGCCCACTATCGGCGTGCCAAGTTGTACTCCAGCCAGCGTGATATAGGTGTTGGCTGTCCGCTCAGAGCCTTCTCCACCAGATCCGGATTCCACTCTCGTGGACGAAGGCCGCTAACGGAACTGCCCCAGAGAAGCCATTGTGAAAGAGTGCGGTCGGTCTCCGACCCTCCTATGAGCGCGGTCCACATCCACAGGCCGTCTGATATCCCCATACGGGTCTGCCGTGGCACCAGAGCTAAGGAGCCTAATAGAAGCGAGAAGAGGGCGGTTGCACTCACGCCGCCAGTCAGGATGGTCGGCAGGGTCGAATCATGGCTTCTGACAACCCAGGCACAGAAAGCGCCGGACAGGATCGAAGCACAAGGGCCAGCGGAGGTCGTGAGGAAGAGCCGCAACCGCAGATTGCGACCCGCCAGTGGCAAGCTGCGCACGCTCCCCGACAAGCCTAACGCAGTAGACCAGGTCACCTTCCAAAAGGTGTTCGTCCGGTTCACAGCGACATACGGCAGGCTCACTCCCAGTATTCGAAACCCGACCAAGCGGCATGCTAGTGCGTGGCCGGATTCGTGAACGAGAATCGACAGGAGGAGTCCAACCGCAACGATGAAGACTAGCTGTAGTAATGCGGAAATGTTCACGAAAATGAGAGTATCAGATGGCTTCCGGGAACGCAGACCCGCTGCTTTTTCGAGAACGCGCGGCGATTCGGGCGGGACCGTCGGCGCACGGCCCGTTAGTGCGCAACAAGCAGAGTTTACCGGATCGAGGACCGCCCGAATCCGGTTCGGAGGGCCGCTGTTCTGGCCGTAGATCTCCGATAATCGACAAAAACAACGGCGTTCTGTGCAACTAATCCCGGACTCATCTTGCTTGCCCGAGGGATGATCTCATCGCATCTCCAAAGACGCCTTTGGCCGTGAGAAGCTCAAATTCCTCTACGCATCTCGCACAACGGTACACGATGAGGTAAACGCCGTCGGAACCCGGATTCCGAAGAAGCTCTTCGAAAGGACCGCTGTCCTGAACGACGATCAGCACGCCTCTTTCAACGTAGGGCGCGATCCGATCAACCACGCTCGCCAAGTCTGACGGTCGCCAGATCTCATGACGTCCCCGCAGTCGGAGTCGGAGCAGGCAGAGTCGGAAGCATCTGGTGCACATGCTGCTGCCAGTCTAGCGCCGGTCCTGACCATTGTGGACAAAATACGGGGTTATCGGTAAAGTGACTTCGGGCCGCTGTCCCCAAGTCCCATGTGGGACGTTGCATCCAAAAGCAGCCGCGAAGCTGGGTCGCCTAACACCCAGAGTCATCTTCGCGAACGGCCTTATTTTAGCGCCTATGGATACCCCGGGGCCTATACCCCTCCGCGTCCTCCGCCATCTCCGCGCTCTCCGGTTTTGCCTTTGACTCTGTTTTTCTCTGCACTGCTAACCGCCAGAATCTTCGCAGGCCGCGACGATTCTCGCGAACCGAGGCCGCTGACACGCCGATACCCCGGACCTATACCCCCCCCGCGTCCTCTGCCACCTCCGCGCTCTCCGGTTTTGACTTTGCTTTTGTTTTCTCTGCGTCTCTGCGCCTTTGCGGTGAACCTTGTTTTGGCCGCCGCCCCGCGTCTCCAAGCCTCTGTAGTGAAGTCATTCTCCCACGGAGTTTGTTACACTGCTGCCAGTGAAGCTTCCCCCCGAAAAGCAGAACCCCCGTCTGATGCGGCGGATGTTCTCCGCAGTCGCGCCGCGCTACGACTTCATCACGCGCGCTTTTTCGTACGGCATGGACGGCCGGTGGAAGCGACTGGGAGTGGCACGGGCAGGGCTGCCGCCGGCGCCCGTGATCCTCGACCTGGCCTCCGGCACAGGCGATTTTTCCCAACTCGTGGGCAGCCAATATCCCGGCGCGCAAGCCATCGCGGTGGATCTCACCGAGCGCATGTTGCGCCTGGCGAAGCAGAACGGCGTGGATCTCACGGTCTGCGCCGATGCCGGGGCGCTGCCCTTCGCGGATGGCTCCTTCGATTGCGTATTCGTCGGCTACGGACTGCGGAATTTTCCCGACCTGCGGCTGGCCGTGAGCGAAATCGAGCGCGTCACGCGGCCCGGAGGACTGCTCGTCAGCCTGGATTTCTTCCTGCCCGCCAACCACGTGTTTCGCCCCCTCTACCTGGGCTATCTGTACGTCCAAGGGACGTTCTGGGGTCTGCTTCTGCACGGCCGGCCGCGAACCTACACCTACATACCCGATTCGCTGCGAAGTTTCGTCTCGATCGAGGAATTCTCGTCGCTTTTGCGTCAAAATGGATATCGCCGCGTCGACGCCAACCGCTATATTTTAGGCGGCATCGGGCTGCATTGGGCGGCCAAGGAATCGTGAGCCATGAAAGAACGCCTCCAAGCTGCCGACTATCGCTTCATCGGGATCTGCCTGGCGCTGCTGGCGGCCAGCGTCTGGCTCACAGCCGGCAATTTCTATCGCGCCTTTCCCGAAGCCTCCATCGATTTTCGCGTCAGCCGCGTCGAGGCGCAGCAGCGCGCCCAGCAGTTTCTCACCCAGCAGGGCTATCGCCTGGCAGGCTACCGCGACGCCTCCAGCTTCAGCTACGATGACGACGCCAAGACGTTCCTCGAGCGCGAGGCCGGCCTGGAGAAGGCCAACCAGCTCATGGGCACGCGCGTGCGGCTGTGGCGCTGGGCGTTCCGCTGGTTCCGGCCGCAACAGAAAGAAGAATTCCGCGCCGATATCACTCCCACCGGCGACTTCGCCGCCTTCGAACACGAGATCGCGGAAGATGCCGCGCGGCCCGAGATCGACGCTGCGCAGGCGCGCACCCTGGCCGAAGCTTTCCTGCGCAGACGCGCCCATCGCGATCCCGCGGCGCTCGATTTCGTGGAATCGTCCAGCGTCACGCGGCCCCATCGCACCGACCGCACCTTCACCTGGAAAGAGCGCGATTTCAACATCCACGACGGCACATACCGCGTGGTCGTCACCGTCCGAGGCGACGAAGTCGGCGGCTACGGCGAATATCTCAAAATTCCCGACCAATGGACGCGCGATTATGAGCGCCTCCGCTCCAAGAACGATCTGGCCCAGACCTTCGACACCCTGGCGCTGGTCGGGCTGATGATCGGACTGATCGTGATTCTGGTGATGCGGGTGCGCCGCCACGACGTACGCTGGCGCCGCGCGGCCATCATCGGCGTAGTGGGCATGGCGCTGTCGTTCCTGTCCAGCCTGAACGAGTTTCCGCTGTCTGAATTCGGCTATCCCACCACCGATGGTTACGGCAGTTTCGTCGTCCAGAAGCTCCTGCAGGCGCTGCTGGGCGCGCTCGCCTGGGGCGGCGCCTTATTCATCATCGCGGCCGGCGCCGAAGTGTTGTACCGCGAGGCCTTCCCCGAAAAAGTCTCGGTGGGAAACCTCTTCAGCCGCCGCGGACTGCGCACCAAGCGCTTCTTCCTGGGCGCGATTCTGGGTGTCACGCTGTGCGCCATCTTCCTGGCCTACCAGACGGTCTTTTACATCGTGGCGAACAAGTTCGGCGCCTGGTCGCCCGCCGACGTGCCTTACAGCGATCTTCTCAATACGAAATTCCCGTGGATGTACGTGCTGCTGGGCGGGTACCTGCCGGCCGTCTCCGAGGAATTCATGTTCCGCATGTTCGCCATCCCGTTTCTGCGGAAGCTGGTGCGCTGGCTCCCCGCGGCCATCGTGCTGGCGGGCTTCATCTGGGGATTCGGACACGCGGGATATCCCAATCAGCCGTTCTTCATTCGCGGCGTGGAGGTTGGAATTGGCGGCGTGGCGCTCGGCCTCATCATGCTCCGCTGGGGCATTCTGCCGACCCTCATCTGGCACTACTCCGTGGACGCCATGTACAGCGCCCTCTTGCTGCTGCGCTCGCACAGTCTCTACTTCCAGCTTTCGGGCGCGGCCAGCGCGGGGATCTTCGTGGTGCCCATCCTGGTGGCATTGGTGGCCTACTGGCGAAGCGGCGGCTTCGAGCCCACAACCGGCCTGTTGAATGGCGACGAGCCGGCCGCGGCGGAGGCGCCGCCGGAGGCCCCACGTGAAACCGTCCACGTCATGGACCATTCGCCTCTGAGCGGGCGCACGCGCGTCATCGCGCTCGCGGTCTTCGTAATCGGCCTCGCGACCGTCTTGATTCCCGCCGCGCATTTCGGCGATTCTCCCCGCTACAAACTGACCGCCGACCAGGCGCGCGCGCCCGCCGATGCCTTTCTGCGCTCCCAGGGCGTCGACGCCGGAGCCTATCGCCACGTCACTTACCCCGAGACCCACTGGGGCGGCGACGACAGCCTGGCCGCGAAGTACTTCCTGGAGCATCGCCCGCTCAGTGCCGCATCCAAGCTGTTCGAACAATATCGGCCGGTGCAGTTTTGGGCCACGCGATATTTCAAATCGCTGGAGAAAGATGAACTTCTGGTCACGGTGCACCCCGAAAGCGGGAACGTGATGGGCTTCAGCCACGATATTCCCGAGGATCGTGCGGGCGCAGACCTCGCGCCCGACGCCGCACGCCAAATCGCCGCCGCTTTTGCGACCGGGCAAGGCCTCAACGTCGAAGCCATGAACCTGCAAGAGAGCCAGTCGGAAAAACGCAAGGCGCGGCGCGACTACTCCCTGACCTGGGAGGCGCGCCCCGGCGACCCGCGCAACGTGGACGAAGCGCGCTATCGCGTGAGCGTCTCAGTGGATGGCGACCGCGTCTCGGGCCTGCGCGAATACTGGAAAATCCCCGAAACGTTCGAGCGCAGCCGCGACCGCCAGAATTTCATTTCGATCGCCGTATGGACCGTCCGCATCTCCGTGACGGCGGCGGGAATCGTCTTCGCCCTGTGGATCTTAATCCGCCAGATCCGTCAGGGGCTGGTGCCGTGGCGCCGCACCTTGTGCCTCGCCGCAATTCCCACTCTGATGACGGCCATTGTTCTGGGGCTCTCGTTCCATCTCATGTTGTACCGGAACTATCAGACCTCCATACCGTTCGAGACTTTCGCCGTGACCGCCGGGGTGGTGCTGGCGATGCAGGTGGCGTTTGTGTACGTGATGTATGGAGCGGTGGCCGCATTGCTGCTCTCCTTTTTCCCCGAGAGCATGGCCGCGTTCCGGCCCATCCGGCGCGTATTCGCGGTGGATGCCGCGGTGCTGCTGCTGTTGGCCATAGGCCTGTGGCAATTCTGCCAGCATCTTTCCGCCGTATTGGCCGGCCATTTCCACACCGTCGCGATCCTGGGAGTGGATGACCCGTCGCTGATCGGCCTGCCTGTTCCCGCGTTAGCTGCGGTGGCCAACGTGGTGCGGGCGATCTTCTCGCGCGCCGCGCTTCTGGCGCTGATTGTCCTGGCCGTGCGGAAGTTGCCTAAGCGGTGGATGCTGGCGCCGTTAATGCTGCTGGCGATTTGCGCCCTCGTATCGGAAGAAGTCCGCACGCCAGCCGAGTTTGCCCTGGAGTTCGGGCTGGCATTCGTAGGGCTCGCCTGCGCGGTGGCATTTTGCGTCTGGTTCACGCGCCGGAACTACCTGGCTTATGTGCTGGTACTGGGGATGGGCGCCGTGTATTCCGCACTGGCGGAGCTGCTCTACAGCGGAAACGCGGGGCTCGAAATGCAGGGATGGATAGTGGTAGCGGCGGTCGTGGCGTTCCTCGCGTGGGCTGTAGGCCCGGGATTGGCGAAGCAAAGTTGATAACTACCGGCTAAGTGCGTGGCGACAGGCGTCGGTGGGGCGGACCCCTGGTCCGCGGCCGACGCCCCCGTCGGCCCTTCGACTGCCAGAAGAGACTCCCCCTTGACTTGAGGAGCGGGTCCAGGGGGACCCGCGCGGACGAGGGCGTCCGCCCCACAACGACGATAGCTGCCGGAAGCTGTCCGCCCGAAAGGTCGGGGGACTAGACCTGGAGATTGAATCTAGAAGGCAAGAATATTATTAGCCGCCGATGAACGCCGATAAACGCCGATAAGAAATTCTTCCTCATCGGCGTTTATCGGCGTTCATCGGCGGCTCAAATGTCTTCTGCTCCGCCGCCACGCTTACGGCACGAAGACGCGCGTGGGGCCGGAGATCTTCAGACCGGGCAATTCGGTCCGCAGTTTCACGGGCTGAATGCCTTTATCGCTCAGCGCTCCCAGAGTCACCTGGTACTGATGATCGAGACGGTCTCGCAAGTCGTTAAGAAACGGCGCGATCGTCACCGGATCCCTGAAATCCTCGAAATAGGCATAGCCGCCGGTTTCCTCGCCAACTTCGATCAGATGCGATTGCCCGAAAACTGTCGGCCGGACGCGACGGTCGTACGAACCGGCGCCGCTGAGATAAATCGAGTAGACCATCACGCCCTGCCTCAGAGCGCCGTTAATAGCCGCATCCATATACGGATCGTCCAAATCCGCGGAGCCATTATAGCGATCCACCCCGTCCGTCAACATCAGCACGGCCCGGCGGCCGGTTGCTTCCTTCGACGGCCAGTGCTTCACAACGTCCGAAAGAGCGAAATAGGGGCTGCCGTTGACGCCCGGCAAGGCTATCGGCAAGCGCAAAGCGTCGGCGGCTTTCTGGTGGTCCGCGGTGAAGTCCTGTGACATCACGACGGTCCCATTGCGCATGTAGCCGACGCCCACCTGGGTAGTGGCGGGTAAGGAATTGAAGAACGCCTTCAATTCGCCCAAGTGGATGCCGAGGCTGCCCGACCGTGTGGAATCGTCCAGAAACACGAAGAGTTGCATGTCCGCCAAATCTCCGGACAGACGCTGCAGGCGAACTACGGACGCAGGAGTCTTGCCCATCAGAACGCTTATCTCGCCGGATTCCAGGTTATCCGGCCGGCTGCCGCCTGCGCCCTTCAGCAGCGTGACCACCATCTGCGGCGAAACGCCCGTGGTGTCCGGAAGAGAGGCCGGAATCGCGGGCTCGGCGGCCCAAAGGGCTAAGACCGTTGCCCCAGTGACTATGTACGATTGGACTTTCATCTTATTGCCCTCTATTTAGTTCGATGCGGACGGGGATGGTCCGGTTACTTACCGGTGGACGGACCATAATGGTCCGCGGTCGAGCTCAGTCCAACTGATAGGAAAGAACTTACTGGCGGCTCAAACGGCCCAAATGGGCCGCCATGGCTCTAATTATCTACCGCTGCGGCCGCCCTCTGTTCCGCGAGCATGCGGCGCATGAGGACTCGAATCCCGGCGAGCTGCGTCCAGAAAATGCCGGCAGCAACCAGGCAGATCACCCCGCCGATCGCTACCGTCACCGGCGCGCCCAACCGGTCGGCAGCCACCCCGGCCAACAGGCCTCCGAAGGGCGCCATCCCCATCATCATCATCGAGTACACGCCCATCACGCGCCCCCGCAACTGGTCCGGAACCATGCTCTGAATCAGCGTGTTCGAAGAGCCCATCTGCAGCATCAGAGCGAAGCCCACCGGCACCAGGATGGCCGCCGAAAACAGGAACGTCCGCGACATTGCGAAGATCACTAGCCCCACTCCGAAGGCCGTGGCGGCACTCGCCACCCACACGCTCAGACCTTTCAACGTTTGACGGCTGGCCAGCGCCAGCGCGGCCGCCAAAGCCCCCACTCCCGCGCAGCCGGTCAGCCAGCCCAGGGCTTTGGGACCGCCGTGCAGAATGCGGTCGGCGAATACCGGCATCAGGACGGTGAACGGCATGCCCGACACGCTGGCAATGCCCAGCAGGATCAGCAGGGCGTGAATCGGCCGGCTGCGGATGACGAATCGAAAGCCCTCGATAACGTTGCCCAGAGCCGATCCACGGTCCGCCATGCGCTCGCGCGGCTCCACGTGCATCAGAAGCAGCCCCACAATCACCGCGATGTAGCTGATGCCGTTGGCGAAGAAGCACCATCCCTCGCCGATGGCCGCCACCAGAATGCCGGCGATAGCCGGCCCCACCACGCGCGATGCGTTGAACATGGAAGAATTGAGCGCGATGGCGTTCATCAGGTCGGCCTTCCCCACCATCTCCACGATGAACGACTGGCGCGCCGGTATGTCGAAGGCATTCACCACCCCCAGCAGCGCGGAGAGCACGAAAATATGCCAGATCTGCACCGTGTGGGTGAGGGTGAGGGCTGCCAGCGCCAGGGCCAGCAGCATGGAAAGCGTCTGCGTGGCAATGACCACGCGATGGCGGCTATACCGGTCGGCCACGATGCCGCCCACCGTGGAGAATAGGAAGATCGGGATCTGGCTGCTGAAGCTGATTCCGCCCAGCAGCAGCGTAGATCCGGTGAGCCGGTACACCAGCCACGGCTGGGCAAGGTTCTGCATCCAGGTGCCGATCAGCGAGATGAGCTGGCCTGAGAAAAAAAGCTGGAAATTACGGTACTGCAAGGCTCGCAGGGTAGCGGGCAGTTTTAGCACTGTTTCTATTCTAGTGTAGTGCGTCATGCAGACGGGGCTCAGAAGAACTGGAAGCTCCGTGGGGCGGGTTTCGGAGGGAGTTGCAAAATTCCCGAATCCGCTTGCTGACGCGCGCGGCTCCGTAGAAGCAAGTTGAATGGCGGGTGCTTACAGAGCCGCAACCGAAAGGGAGTGGTCGCGCCATTCCGCTTGCTTACGCGCGCGGCTCCGTAGAAGCACGTTGACTCGCGGGTGCTTTCAGAGCCGCGACCGAAAGGGAGTGGTCGCACCATTGAATTTTGCAACTCCCTCTTTAGTCCGCGGAGGCTTCAGCCCGACCGGCGACTCCAGGATGTCCTCCAGCGGAGCGGTTTCTGACCGAATCATAATCAACAGGATCTTGGACCCTGCGGTAGCTTTCCGGCGCCCATCCGGCCGCTAGACCCGCGGCACGCGCTTGGAGACGTTGTCGATGAATACGCGAATCGCCTCCGAACGGGGCGCCTCGGAGAATCTCGCGCTCTTCGGCGATTATCTGCAACGCGAGCAAGAAATCTGCGCTAGCGGGCCTCGGGCGCCGGTAGATTCATCTGGGCGAGAAAGGCGTCGAAACGCGGGTCGGACTTCGGCGCCAGCGGACTCCCGAGCCAGTACGGCAACTCCAAGTCGCGCTCGCCGAACGCTTCTTCGGTCCATGAGAAAAAACGGTCCCAATCCTCGAGGGCGCCGGCCAATCCGGCATAATTCACCGCCGGCAGGAGCTGATCGTCGGGCAAGTCTTCGGCCTCGTCGAGCAACTGCCGCGCGTCCGCGGGCTCGCCCATGCGCGCTTCGAGCGATGCCAGCAGGGGCGCCGGCAATTTCGCCGCGGCGCCCGAATTGCGCAGTTCTTCGAGGATTTGCCGCGATTTCTCCTTCTGCCCGGCTAGCCACAAGACGTTGGCCAGTGCGGCCCGCGCGGCGGGGTCATCCGAGCTCAGCTCCACGGCCTTTTGGGCGAATGGAATGGCGCGCTCGGCCTGGTTCAAGGAGACGTACTGGGCGGCGGCATCGCTCGAAATGGCGGCGGAAAGCGGATCGAGCGCCAACGCGCGCGCGGTTTCGGAAACGGCTTGGTTCATGCGGCCCTGGCTCTCATACCACCGCGCCCGCCATTCCAGCGCGAAGGCCGACTCCGGGAAAGCCTCGACGGCGCGGTCGAGTTCCTGTTTGGCGCCGGTCCACTCCCAGTCGTATTGCAGCTTGACGATGCCCAGCGCCAAGTGGGCAATGCCCGACTCGGGGTCGAGCGCCACGGCCCGTTCGGCGGCGTCGCGCGAACCGGGCATCGCCCGATTGGGCCGCGCCATGCCCGCCGCCACGCGATATTCCCGCACAATGGACAGCCAGGCCCACGCTGGGACAAAGTTCGGATCGATGCGGGTGGCTTCTTCCAGCCGTTCCTCGGCGTGGTTGAGGGCTTCGGGGTTGGCTTGGTCGAACAGATACCGGCCCTGCAGATACGCGGCGTAAGCCTGCTCCGGCGGCACATGGCGGTGAGGCGAAACTGCTGGCGTGCGGACTTGCAATCGCCGGGCGATGGCGCCAGCGACATCTTCTTGAGCTTTGCGAAGATATCGAGCCGGCCGGTCGAAATTCGCCGACCAGAGACGGTATCCGTCGGAAGTGCGGGTCATGGCGAGCGCGATGTGCAAGCGGTCGCCGGTCTGGCGGATACTGCCTTCGAGGACCGCGGCCACTCCCAGTTGCCGTCCCGCATCGTCCTTGACCCGGAAGGCCGAGGTTCGCCCCACCACATGCAGTCCCGGGACGCGGCTGAGCGCGTCGATGATCTCACCGGTGAAGCTGGCCGCAAACCAATCTTGGTTTTGCTGGGTCAAATCCGCGAACGGCAGAATCGCCAGCGTTCGAACCTGCGCGCTGGCCACTCGCGCGCGCCACCAAACGCCGGTCCAAACCAGGAGCACGGTGCCCACCAGCAAGGCGGCAATCGACAGCCACAGCCGGCGCGCGGAACGAATTTCCGGCCGGTCGAGCACTAGCGGTTCAGGTTTCGCGGCGGGCCCAGTCATGACGGCTTCTAATTCGATTTTACAAGCTTTTGGCGTTCAGCCGCTTTCAGCCTTCGGCTTTGCCCGTGGGCTCGAATCCGCTAAGTCGGAATTTCGACGGAGCAATGCGCCATAGGGGCCTTAACGAGGGTCTTCTGGCGCCGTAAGCTAGCAGGTTGCGGAAAAAGGGCATTCCGGGGCCGCTCCCTTACGGGGTGCCCCTGGGCCCGCCTCTGCAAGTGCCTGCAAAAGAACGAGCGCGTTTCTGAGCCGCGCGCGTAAGCAAGCGGTTGAGGGGCTTTTTCCGCAGCCTGCTCCGCTAGTAGCCCGGGCAGCCGCTGGCGATCCACCACTGGTTGGTGGGGAGTGCGCAGGTTGAGCACGCCGGATAGGGGGAGCAGCTCCCGTTTGCGTTTACCACCTCAGCAAACGAGCCGCCCGAACCAACTGTGCACGGCGGTGGCGGGCAGGTGTCACTGCACCCGGGGTCCGCGGCGGGCTCGGGAGAACGCGAGGGAACAGCCTCCCAGGTGATTCGCTCCGTTCTCGCCTCCAGGAGCCGCCGCCGGAAGACAAACGGCCGACATAGATGATCGATGGCTCCTGGCGGCGAGATCATCGCGGCCTGAACACCGCATACCGGTCCGCCCGATCTTCCCCACGATTTCCGAAAGTGAAAAGCGCGAATCTAAGTCTCGCGTTAGTTTGCCGTCGGCGTCTTCTCTACGTGGTCGATAACCAGTTGCTCCACCATGGCCTTGGGCGATTCCAGCTTCAATCCCATGGATTGCACCGCCTGGAGAAGCGTTGAGGAACCGCCTGGATCGGATGCCGCGTCGGCTGGCGGCAGGCACGATTCTCCGCCCTACGTCATTTCTTCTTCCGTATATACACGGCGCCGTTCAGGGTGTGGATAGTCAGGTCGACTCCGCCGCCGTTGATGGTGCCTCGGATGGTTTCGTCGATACGGATACGGAATCGCCCGTCGGAAGAGCCATTCCTCTCGCTGACGGAACGGCTGCCGCCCAGGGTCACGTCGAAATCGCTATAGACTGCGCCGTGGCTGGTCTTGACGGTCAGATTGGCCTTCAGGTCGGCGGGAAGGGTCACATCCACCACGCCGTTCAAGGTGCTGAATGCCAGCGGCTTGTCGCCCACGCGATCCATGCTTACTTTGATGGGCCCGTTCTTGGAATCGGCAATCACAGTGCCCGAAATATCGATCAGCGTCAGGTGGCCGTTCAACGTCTGAACTTCCACTTCGCCGTGCACTCCATCGACATCGATTCCACCCGATAGGGTGCGCAGTTTTAAGGATGTGTCCACCGGCACCGTGAGGTACACGGAGCCGTTGCCGTAGCGGTCGTGGACCGTGATGACGTTGTCGTCTTCCACCACTTCCAGGCCGCGCGTGGAAGCCCCAATCCGCCGCATCCCCTCGTGCTCTTCGTGGGAATGGGAAGGCTCGCCTTCCACAATCACGTCACTGCCGGTGTGAGTCTTCACGGTGATGGATCCGTTCAGCAGGCTGCAGTTGACCACCCGCGCGTGCGACGAATTGCGGGCGGGCACCACGATGCGGTCCCCACTGGCGTCTTGCGCGTATCCCATCGCGCAGACCGCTAGTATCAGGCCTGTAGAGGCCAAAATCGGTTTCATGGCTGTTGTCCTTAACTTTTCGAATGCAAACGGATGGAGCCGTTCATCGTGTGCAACGATATCTCCGGCCCGCCTTTGCCCGCGCGAACTTTCATGTTGCCGCCGGAGCGGTATATAAAGCGCGCGCCGGAGATCTCACCCTTCACGGTGGTCGGCCGCGTGGTCACGTCGAAATCGGCGTATACGCCCCCGTGCATGGTTTCCAAATTGAAATCGGCGTCCGGATCGGAGTGGAAATACAGATCGATGGAGCCATTCATGGTGTGGAAAGAAGATTCCCGTTCGGGATTGCGGCTGTACCCCACCCTCACGCTGCCATTCATGGTCTCGGCCGACCCGCTGCCGCCCATATCTTCCATTTCCACCTTGCCGTTCATGGTGTGAACCTTGTAATCGCCCGCAACATTCTTCACCTCGATCGTGCCGTTCATGGTATGCAGATCCAGCGCCGCGCCGGAGGGAACCTGGATGTCGCATTCGAAGACCACGCTGTAATGGCGATGATGCCAGCCATCGTCGTGACGGGACGGACCGTCCTCATACAGCTTTACGGTGTTGCCTTCCTGCGTGATGTCGAGCCGGACTTCCCGCTTAGCCTCGGCCAGGTCCGCTTTCATATCGGCCCGGATGCGTTTCTCCACGGTCACCTGGATCTCCGAGCCGCTGCCGCCGGTCACGCGGATAGGGCCGTTGATCTGGTCGGAGATCAACCTGGCGGCATTTTCGCCGGCGGCCACACGGAACGTCTTGTGGATGGTCTCCCGTTCCTCCTCGCGCCAATCGCTGTCGTTGGAACGGGCCACCAGCGCCGGCAATATCAATAAGGAAAGAAAAATCGCGCGTTTCATTTCAGTACCTCGAGTTTCTTTACTCCCGCGGCCGCTCTCTGGCGCACCGCGTCATCGGCTTTCGCGTCTTCCGCAAGCTGCCGCAATGCGGGGACGGCGGCTTTATCGTTGACTTCCGTCAGCACATCGATCAGGGCAATCTCCACCAGCGGCGAATCCTGCAACGGAAGCGCATCCACCAGCGCCCGCTGGATATCGGGATTGCCCGCCAGATTCTCCAGCGCGTCCACGGCGCGGAGCCGTACGTTGACGTTGGCGTCGTGATTCACGGTGTACAGCAGGGCCTGCTCGATCTGCCGGTCGGGCGGCTGCACCTGGCTGGCGTAACTCACTCCGCGAATCCGCGAGCTGGACGATTGATCCTGTAGCATCGAAAGCGCCACCGTCTGGCGCAGGTTTTCCACTTGCGCCTGAAGCTGCGCGATCTCGGGCGCGGTGGTGCGCGGCCGCGCCAGGTAATGCCCGCCGAATCCGCCGGCCAGCAACAGCACCACTGCCAGCGCGGTCTGCCAGGCGGCCTTTGCGGGCCGCCACCCGGCTATCCACCATCGGCTCTTGCCGCCCACGGCGGCGCGCTCGCGGCCCTGTTCCATGCCCGCCTGGTAGGCTTCCAGTACTTCCATAAAGCGCGGGCGCATGGCCGCATCGGGCTCGGCCGTCGGCAATGATTCCAGCCCACGCCACACGGTCCCCATCTCCGCCATTTCGGCACGGCAGGCGGAACAGAGTTCCAAATGGGCAATCAACTTTTCCCGCGCGCCGTTGTCCAGGCGTCCGGCCAGGCACTCCGGAATTTGCTCTCGAAATCGTTCACAACTCATGATGCTCGTTCTCCACTCAGCGCGAAGAACCGGTCGCTCAACTCGCGCAGCGCCCGGTACACCCGCACCTTCACCGTCCCCACTTCGCACTTCAGGACGGAGGCGATCTCCTCGTGCTTCATCTCCATGAACCGGCTCATAATCAGCACTTCCCGTTTCTCCCTGGGGAGCGCCGCCAAGGCTCGCCGCAGCAGCACGGTCTCCTGCTTTTTCTGCGCCTGACGGTCGGGCGGCATGTCCGGTCCACGTAACTCCACTACATCCTCCGGCAGGGCGACCTCGGACTTATGCTTGCCGGCGTAGTCCAGGTGGACGTTGCGGCCCACTTGAAACAGCCAGGCCCGGAACGGCATTTCCCGCTGGTAGGTATGGCGGTACTTCAAAATGCGGTAAAAAGCCTCCTGCACCAGGTCCTCGGCCGTCGCGCGGCTGGCGGTGAGGTGCAGAAAAAAATGGAACAGCGGCCGGTGATGGCGGTCGAAGAGCTGTTCCAGCTTCCCGACGTCGCCCGCCCGGACTTCCCACATGATTTGTTCGTCTTCCACTCGAATTCAGTCTACGTATAGGAATACCGGAGGGAGGCAAAAAGGTTACGAAATAGTCTTTCCCACTGTAGTTTTGTCCCGCTCCAGCCGATTTTCGCTACCAGACTCGATCTGGGAAAAAAAGCCCAACGCGGAAATCGACTTCTCGCAGGCCGTCGGCGGGCAAAACGCATCCGCAGCCATGAAATCCCGCTGATCGAGGAATTGGCGTTTTGGGGAGAGTTGCGGGGAACCCCGCATACCTTGTAGACTTGTAGTTTCCCCGTAATGTAAATCTCGCTTGGGTGGGAGCATTGCGGGTGAATGGGCCGGACGGGTGGCCGAGCGGTTAATGGCAACAGGCTGTAAACCTGTCGCTCCTTGGAGCTACGGAGGTTCGAATCCTCCCCCGTCCACCAGTTTTTTCGTACACTGTTAAAGAGGCCGTTGTAGCTCAGTTGGTAGAGCGCGTCCTTGGTAAGGACGAGGTCACCAGTTCAATCCTGGTCAACGGCTCCAGATTTTTGTGGAAGGCCTCCGCAATTCAGGTCCTCCTTGGTTGTCCTGTTTCCAATCCTGACAGGTAAAAAGAGATGGCAAAGGAAAAATTCGATCGCAGTAAGCCGCACGTGAATATCGGGACGATCGGGCACATCGATCACGGCAAGACCACCCTGACGGCGGCGATCACCAAAGTGCTGGGCAAGAACAATCCCAAGGTTAAGTTCCGGAGTTTCGATTCGATCGATAACGCGCCGGAAGAGAAGGCCCGCGGCATCACCATCGCGGTGGCCCACATCGAGTACGAAACGGCCAAGCGCCATTACGCCCACGTGGATTGCCCCGGTCACGCGGACTACATCAAGAACATGATCACCGGCGCGGCGCAGATGGATGGCGCCATCCTGGTGGTGGCGGCCACCGACGGCCCCATGCCGCAGACGCGCGAACACGTGCTGCTGGCGCGGCAGGTGGGCGTGCCGTACATCGTGGTGTGCATGAACAAAGTGGACATGGTGGACGATCCGGAACTGCTCGATCTGGTGGAGCTGGAAGTGCGCGAGCTGCTGAAGAGCTACCAGTTTCCGGGCGACGATCTGCCGGTAATCCGGGTCTCGGCGCTGGGGGCGTTGAACGGCGAGCCGCAGTGGGAAAAAGGCGTCGTCGAGCTGATGGACGCGGTGGACAGCTACGTGCCCATCCCGCAGCGCGTCGTGGACAAGCCGTTCCTGATGCCCATCGAAGACATTTTTTCGATCCAGGGCCGCGGGACGGTGGTCACCGGGCGAGTGGAGCGGGGCATCTGCAAGGTCGGCGAGGAAATGGAGATCGTGGGATTCCGGCCGACGCGCAAGACGGTGGTGACGGGCACGGAAATGTTCAAGAAGCTGCTGGACGAGGTGAGAGCCGGCGACAATGTCGGATTGCTGCTGCGCGGGGTGGAAAAGGACGAAGTGGAGCGCGGGCAGGTGATCGCCAAGCCGGGGTCGATCACACCGCACACCAATTTCAAGGGACAGGTGTACGTGCTGAGCAAGGAAGAAGGCGGCCGGCACACGCCGTTCTTCAAGGGATACCGGCCGCAGTTCTACTTCCGGACGACGGACGTGACGGGGGTGGCGCAACTGCCGGAGGGCACCGAGATGGTGATGCCGGGGGACAATGTGGACCTCACCGTGGAGCTGATTACGCCGATCGCCATGGATAAAGGCTTGCGCTTCGCGATTCGCGAAGGCGGCCGCACGGTCGGCGCCGGTACGGTTACCGAGATCATTAAGTAGGAGAACGAAGTATGCCTCGCGACATCATCACGTTTCAGTGCACGGAGTGCAAGAATCGCAACTACTCCAGCACCAAGAACAAGAAGACCACCACGGAACGCCTGGAAATGAAAAAATTCTGCCGGCACTGCCGCAAGCACCAGCCGCACAAAGAGATCAAGTAGAACCCTGGGGGAGTTTGCAGTAGAATAGTTCGTAGCCTCCACGAATTGGGGGTGCGACCCAGGGGCGTAGGTTTAACGGCAGACCAGCGGTCTCCAAAACCGCGAGTGGGGGTTCGAATCCCTCCGCCCCTGCCAACCTTCCCCTTCGACAACCGGAAGCAGGCAAGGACGAAAGAATTATGGCCGATATCAAAGTTTGGGTGCAAAACACCAAGGATTATGTGGGCGAGCTCAGAGCCGAAATGCGCCGCGTCACATGGCCCAACCGCAAACAGGTGGAAGGCACCACGGCTGTGGTGATTGTCTCGGTGTTCCTGTTCGCGGGGTATTTCGCCGTGATCGACAGGATATTGGCGGCCGGTGTAACGAGACTTTTCGGCTACTTCTCGAAATAGGCGGTTATGGAAGACGAAGACAACGTGTCCTTCGAAGAACAGCCGGATCCAACCGAGGAATCCGCGGGGCCCCCGGATTCCATCCCCGCCGAGTCCCAGGAGGCGCCCGCAGCAAGTGGAGCAGCGCCCGCTCCGGAAAGCCACGAATCTTCTACGAAGAAGTGGTACATCATCCACACCTATTCGGGTTTTGAGAATAAGGTGGCGGAATCCTTGAAGACGCGCTCGGAAGCCTTCGGGTTCGCGGATAAAATCGGGCAGGTCCTGATTCCCACCGAAGAAGTGGTGGAGTTGCGCAACGGCAAGAAAGTCACCAGCAAGCGCCTGGTTTATCCGGGATACGTGCTGGTGGAAATGGAAATGAATGACGCGCTGTGGCACGAAGTGAAAAACACGCCGCGCGTCACCGGTTTCGTAGGCGGCGGGACGGTTCCCGTGCCGCTGAGTCCCGAGGAAGTGAATCAGATTCTGTACCGGCAGGCCTCTTCCGCCGAGCGGCCGCGTCCCAAGATGACGTTCGAGAAGAACGATTCGGTGCGCATCATCGACGGCCCCTTCGCGAATTTTTCGGGCAAGGTGGATGAGGTCAATCCGGAGCGCGGAACGCTGCGTGTGATGGTCACCATTTTCGGCCGGGCCACGCCGGTGGAGTTGGAGTTCCTGCAGGTAGAAAAGGTTTAGTTTCGTATGGCAAAGAAAATTACCGCTAACGTAAAGTTGCAGATTCCCGCCGGTAAAGCCACGCCAGCGCCCCCTGTGGGTACGGCGTTGGGCCCGCAGGGCGTCAACATCATGGACTTCTGCAAGGCCTTCAACGCCAAGACGTCGGGCAAAGACCAGGAAGGCCTGATCATCCCCGTGGTGATCACCATTTTCTCGGACCGCTCGTTCACTTTCATCACCAAGACGCCGCCGGTGCCGGTGCTGATCAAGCGCGCCGTGAACCTGGCAAAGGGGTCGCCCGAGCCGCACAAAACCAAGGTCGGCAAGATCACCCGGGCGCAGGTCGAAGAAATCGCCAAGATCAAGATGCCCGATTTGAATTGCTTCGACCTGGCCGCCGCCATGCGGTCGGTGGCCGGCACGGCGCGCAGCATGGGCGTCGACGTAGTGTAAAATAGAAGTTTCCCCCCGGCGTGCGGATGTGGCGGAATTGGCAGACGCGCATGGTTCAGGTCCATGTACTCGCAAGGGTGTGGAGGTTCAAGTCCTCTCATCCGCACCAAATCTAAGTTCTCCTCCAACTCGAAACGAAGTACAATACTTCTAGAGAAGCCGCTTATGGGCAGCATAGCAGCAGCGATTTCGTTGGACGAGTACCTCGATACCACCTACGAACCGGATATGGAGTTCGTTGACGGAGCGCTAGTGGAGCGGAATGTGGGAACGCAACGACACGGAAGGCTGCAACTCATTGTTGGATCGTACATGCGGCAGTACCGGAAATCGCACCGGATTGAGGTTTTCGGGGACACCCGGCTTCGGGTCGCCGCCTTGCGTCATCGCATTCCCGACGTAATGGTTCTCGAAAGACCCTATCAATTGGGCAACGTCGTGACCGACGTTCCGGTCATCACCGTAGAGATCAAATCTCCCGAAGACACCTTCGACGGCATCGTCGACAAGTGCTTCGAGTACGAGTCCCTCGGCGTCCGCAATATCCTCGTGATGGACCCCGACAACCGGCGCGCATGGCTGTTCGAGCAGAACAATCTCCGCCTTCTTGGCGGTAATTCCGTCTCGTTGAACCTCTCGAACGCCACCTTGGATTTCCCCTTCGCCGAAATGTTCGCGGAATTGGACGAGCAGTAGCTCCCTCGCGAAACAGCACGCCAACCAGTCCGGCTGGTAGAATACCGTCAGCATCAATGAGACTCGCAATTGCCCTGTCGCTTGTGTGTGTCCCCGCGCTTTTCGGGGCAGACTGGAAACCGGCCGATGGCCCCCTTACCACCCCCTGGACGGAGCAAGTCAATCCCTCTCACCCTCTGCCCGAATACCCGCGCCCGCAAATGGCGCGCAAAGACTGGATCAATCTGAACGGCCTCTGGGACTATGCCATCCGGCCCCAGACGGCCACATTGACCCAGTACGACGGCCATATCCTGGTGCCGTTCCCGCTGGAGTCCGCGCTCTCCGGCGTCAAGAAGCCGCTCACGCCCGAGCAGCTCCTGTGGTATCACCGGTCGTTCTCCGCTCCCAATCTGAAAGGCAAGCGCCTGCTGTTGCACTTCGGCGCCGTCGACTGGCGAACCGAAGTGTGGATCAACGGCAAGTCCGTGGGCAGGCACGAAGGGGGCTACGATCCCTTCACGTTCGACATCACGTCCGCGCTGAAAGGCAAAAGAGACGAGGATCTCGTCGTGGCCGTATGGGACCCGTCGGACAGCGGTCCGCAGCCTCGTGGGAAGCAGGTGCTGAATCCCAATAGCATCTGGTACACAGCGGTTTCCGGCATCTGGCAGACGGTGTGGCTCGAGCCGGTTCCCGAGCATTACATTTCGGAATTGTCCCTGACGCCGGACCTGGACGGAAACCGGCTGCGGCTGACCGTCCATTCGGATTCCTCAGGCGAGTTCGGAGTCAGGGTCGCGCTTGCCGGTAAGACCGTGGGCCAGGCGACCGGCCAGCTCAATCAGCCATCCGAGGTGCTGCTTTCGGATATCGAGCCGTGGTCTCCCAACTCTCCCACCCTCTACGACGTCGAGATCAACCTCCCCGAGGGCGACAGTGTGACGAGTTACTTCGGCATGCGCAAAGTAGAGGTTCTCAAAGACGCGGCCGGCTTCAACCGGATCTTCCTGAACGGCAGCGCGTTGTTCGGAATCGGACCGCTGGACCAGGGCTGGTGGCCCGACGGCCTATACACCGCGCCTACCGATGCGGCCCTACGCTCCGATATCGATACGCTCAAGAAAATGGGCTTCAATATGTGCCGCAAGCACGTAAAGGTGGAGCCCGCGCGGTATTACTACTGGTGCGACAAGCTGGGGTTCATGGTCTGGCAGGACATGCCCAGCGCCATGCCGAAAGACCACTCCGCCGTGAAGCGCGACACCGCGGCCGACGTGGCGTTCACACCCGAAGAGGACGCTACCTTCCGGCGCGAACTGGAAGCCGAGATCCGGAATCTGCACAACACCACCAGTATCGTTGCCTGGGTGCCTTTCAATGAAGGCTGGGGCCAGCACGATACCAACGCCATCCTGCAGTGGGTGAAATCGCTGGACAGCTCGCGCCTGGTGGATGGTCCCAGCGGATGGGAAGATCGCGGCTATGGCGATATGAAGGACATGCACCAGTATCCCGGCCCGGGAATGTATCCGCCCGTGGAGAACCGCGCTTCCGTTCTCGGAGAATTCGGCGGACTGGGCCTGCCCATTGCGGACCACCTCTGGTGGAACAAACGCAACTGGGGATATCAAACCTTTGAGGACCGCGTCAAGCTTCAAGCCGGTTACGACAGCCTGATGCAGAAGCTCGAACCGCTGGTACGGCAGGGGCTTGCCGCCGCGATTTACACGCAGACCACCGACGTGGAAGGCGAGGTCAACGGCCTGATGACTTACGACCGCAAAGTCATCAAGTATGACGTCGATAAGTTAGCCCAGTGGCATCGGCGTATCGTCGCGGCGGGCTCCGGTAAGCGTTAATTTCTGAGCCGCGCGCGTAAGCGAGCGGTCACCAGCTCAATTGTCCGTGGGCGTCTGCTCGATGTGATCGATTACCAGGACCTGGACTGGGCGTTTCTGCATTTCCAGCTTTAGCCCGAGTTGCTTCGGTAGAGCATCCAGCAGCGAGAGCGCGCCATTCGGGTCGGTTGCCGCATTTGTGCCGCCCGCCGCTCCCGATGGGGCAGCGTCCCGGCCGCCGCGGCCGCCTTGGAGTTGGCCCGCGGTGCTAAAGCTGAAAGTAAAGTCCCACGCGCCGTCGAGCCCGGTGGCATCCAACACAGGGGCATGAATATAGCCCGGCGCCAGACTTTGCAGCATATCGGCAAACCGCGCCATTGTCATGTTCTGGCAGGTAATCAGCCTCCCCAGGATGGGATTCGCATCCCTTGGGTCCTTCCCGTCCGCGCCGGGGCCCTCGTCGCATTTGATGCGGCCCGTGGGGTCGGCCGGCTTGAGTTTCGGCTTCGCCGCTACCAATGTGTACGCCGAGATGGGCCTCGCCTCCATATGGGTCACAAGCTTGAAACGCAGCGCCATCAGGTTCTTGAGCATGACCATGACCTCATCGAAGTCGAAGGGTGGGCTGTTTGGACCCCCGCCGGTCATCGCCGAGGCGGGAACTTTCGCGACGATGTCGAAGCGATCCTGGTCCAGCCATTTCGGCGCGCCTACGATCATGTCGTCGCTGAAATTCCCCCAGGCCTGTTGGAGGATGATTTTCAGGTTCACACCGCGCACGTTGAACTGGCCGCTGGGCAGGATATTGAAATTCATTCCCTGGAAGTCCGGCGGAGTGGGTTTGATGCTGGCCACTTCGAACTCGGTCGGGACGGCCGTGCCTGGCAGCTTCTCCGCTAGGTCGGGAGCGTTGTCGGTGGGCTTCTCGTTCACGCTGTCCACAAAGACCACGGGCGTCGGGACCTTCGACAGCTCGAGCTTCAGCCCGAGTTGCCTGTCCACAGCGTCGAAAATCGAAATGCCGTCCGCCCCCGCGGCTGCGAGTTGGTTGCGCCCGGTCCACTTGATGTCGAAATCGTAGGTGCCCTTCAACCCTGTAGAGTCCACCACGGGTTGCCGGAGATAGCCTCCCGCCATCATGTGGATCTGTTCCGCAAATGCCTCCATGGTCATGTTGTGGCACGCGACTTCGATCTGACGTACGGTGCCGGGCTCGACATTCTGGGCACGAGGTTTCCCCCGGCATCCTGGCTGGTCCGAAGACCCGTCGGATTCCTTGAGCTGCGGATGCTTCGCCGCCGTCATCACGTACGCCGGCAGGGGCTTGGAGTCCTTGTGGACCACTAGATTGAAGCGCTCCGCCAGCAGCGCCTGCAGCATCTGCTTGTGGCTTTCGGGCGTGGAACCAGCCGGTAACTTGGCGATCACGTCGTACCGGTCCATTTCCAGCCAGGTGGGTCCTCCAAAGACCTTATCCTGGTCTACCCCGTAAGCGGCGCTAATAAGGTCCACCATGGTTGCGGTTTTGATCTGGTACTGGCCGCTATGAACGACCGGGCCGCTCATGTACACATTGAAGTTACTGGGACTCACATGGCTGGCATGGACGTCGGCGGCCTCAAATGCGGGCCGCGATGCCACGGTCAGCGTGGTTTCGGCAGGTTGACTGAATGCCGCGCCCGATAAGAACGCGACGCTACTAATACATGCAAGGGCCCGCATCATATTACTTCCCCTCCTGTGCGACTCTTGAGTTGGATTGTCGGCCGTCAATTCGCAAATGCAGCTACATCGAACCTGAGTTGGATTTTGCCTCCTAATTCACCAGCATTACCTGACCTTTCCAGAAGTTAGCCTTCTGGGCCGTCGGATCGACTACAGTTACCTGGCAATCGTATTTTCCCGGAGGCAGCTTATTGAGCGCCAGGCTGAAGCGCATCGACACCGCCTTGGACTTCGGGTCCATGCCCTCCGACACACCCAGCGGCGGAGTTTCAAAGGCCTTGGCCTGCCCGCGGTAGAAGGTCACAAAGGCCACCAGCGGCCTCTGGGATTCGGCGCCTTTCTCGTACGCCTGCAGGAAGACGTAGAGGTCGCGGCTCTTGCTGAATACGTTGTTGATGCTGGGCATCAGTTTGATGCCATCCTGAATCAACGGGTTGACCGAGGGGCCTTTGTCCTGATTCTTGGAAGTGTACAGCGCGTCCGTCTTCATGTTGATCCGCTGAGCTCCCAGCACCACGGAACTCATAGGGACCTTGGTCAGCTCCTTATTCAAGTTGGGAATGACGAAATCCTTGATATAAGTGCCGATCCGGCCCGTTTCGTCGTCGCGGGCCAGCACTTTGATTTTGTATTTCCCCGGCAGCAACACCAGGTTGGTGTCCCACTCGAGCGGCATCTTGGCAAGCTGCGCGGCCGTCTCTCCGGAGAGTTTCTGGTCCACATGGTCGCGGATATTTCCCACTGTGGAACCGTATTCGTCCTTCACCTCGCCGATGAGGTCAATGGTAGTACGCTCCGCTCCGCCCTTGCGGGCCAGAGCCAGCTCGCTTCCAGGAACCTTCATGGCGATTCCGGTGAAGTATTCGGCGGAATTCAACTGGAAGTAATTCACCTGCAGGGAGAGATCGATCTCGGTCATGGGATCGCCCATCATGAGGGCATCCTGCAACTGCCGGTCCTTGTCGGAAGTGGTGAATTTCTCCCAGGTCTTGTTGGCGAAGTAAACCTGGCGATAATCCAGCTTCGCGGTGGTATCTTCTTTCAGCGAGATCTTGATCCGCCGCATCTTGCCATCCAGCTTGCCGTTGGTGGTGTTATAGCCGATCAGGTAGTAGTCGGAAACGGACGCTTCGGCCTGCTCCACGCCCATGGAGAGGTCGTTGTTATCCAGCAGCGCCTTGCCGCCCGTGTCGGTGGCCAACGCGTAGATGGTGTCCTGCGATGCCTGGAAACGGGTGGTCTGGGCCAGTGCCCCGCCGCCGTTGAACATGGCCGCGCCGCCAGGCGATCCCTGAGTGGCATTGCCCATGGGCGCCAGCGCAACCAGGCCACGGGCGTCGATGGTGAAGAACGTGGTATTGGCGCGGATGGCTGCGTTGGTGGTGGCTTGAAACTGCGCCTGGTTATCGATGCCGTTCAGTTGCAGCCCGCTGGCGAAGTAAATCAGCACCTTTTTCTCATTGAGCGAGCTCAGCATCTTTACCGCGGTCTGCAACGCGGCAAGCTGCCGGTTGGTGTTAAAAAGATTGAATTCGCTGTCGTCTTCGCCGAAGGCCGACCCCGTGTCAGAAGCATCGGAATCGGTATTTATTTCGTCAAGGCCCTGGTCGGCCATGACCATCTTATTGACGGCCGCCAGCAAGTCGTCCCGCTTATCGGTGAAATCCACCAGCACGCGCACGGCTTCGCCGTCGTACTTGATGATGGCCAGCAGGTCGGCCGCCTTCATTTGCTTGGTGATGAATTTTTCCGCCGCATCGAAGGCGCGGAACTGATCCGTCGGCGGCATGGTGGTCAGGTCGAAATACAGTACCAGCAGGCGGCGGTCGCGATACTTCAGGTCGCCGGGCGCCTCGGGCTGAATCTGGTTGCCCGTGACGGATTCGACTTTGGTTGTTTCCTTCTCCGCGGTAATGGGAGGCGCGGTGGGCACGTCGATCGTCGGCAGGACGTTGTCCTGCATCTTCTGAAAGTCGCAAAACGTGATGGTTTGCGGCACGTTGTCTTCGGTAACCACGAAGTCCTTGGCCGTCAGCCCTTCAATCGGCTTGCCGTTCTTGTCCTTGACGGAGACGGCCTCCATTACGGTGTTGACATTGATTCCGAACTTAAACGGTCCGCTCGATGGTTGAGCGGCCTGCTGCGGATTCGCCTGTTGCGGTTTCTGTTGAGGCAGCAGGGTGTTTGCCGCCAGTATCGTGAGAAGCAGAGCAAAGGGAATGGTTCGCATAGTTAAAACGTCCATCGGAAGGTGGCTGTGATTGTGCGCATTCCGCCCGGAGACAAGAGTTCTCCGAACTTACCGTAACTCACCACACCTGTGGTGGGCGAGGTAACCGGATCAAAGGTGCTATACGGGCTCGAGAAAGTCGGGTGGTTCAGTACATTGGTGGCTGCGAAAGTGACGGTGTATTTGTCCCGGAAAGAACGCGCCATCGAGCCGGTCATAGAGAATTGGTTGGGTCCATACAGGGAGTCCCGCCCGACATCGCCGTACTGGCCCGCGGGGGGCGCCCCGAATGCCAGCGGATTCAGGAAAGTGCCGGAACCGCCGTACACGTTTCCGCCGATGTACTCCGGCCGCAGGACCGTGGCGACGGAACCTGGCAACGGTTCGTAGTAAAGCGGCGTGAAGGGAAGGCCGCTACCGAAGTTAATGTTGGATTGGAACGTCCATCCCTTCAAAATGAGTCCTCGCCAGCCGCTGAGCAACGCCCCGCCATGGACTCCTACGCCGGTGCTGTACTGAAGGGCCGCGGTGAACAAATGCCGCTGATCGGTGGTGGAAGGCCCACGCTCGCCCGCGAGGTCCAGCCAGTTCTGCGCGACCCCGCCAGAGAGCGATCCACCGCCGCCCGAGCCGCCGTAACTAAGCAGCGATCCCGAGTCGTCAATAGCCTTTGAATAGGTGTATGTAAAGATACTGGAGACTCCGGCGTGGAACCGGCGGCGCAGGGTCAGTTGACCCGCGTTCCTATTGGAATTGCCGTTGGAGGCCAGATATGTGTAACCCGGCAGACAGGTGGGGCAGGGTTGTGCGCCTCCCAGCGGGTAAGTATTCGGATCGAACTCCTGGAGCGTGCGCGTTCCTTTGACGCCGCTGTACTGCACGGTCAAGAGCAGGGACGCAGTCAGGTTCTGCTGCACCGACACATAGTAGTTCTGCGAATATCCTACTCGAAGGTTGGGGTCGACTGCAAACGTGTCGGCGGTATAGCTGGACGAGGCATTAAAGCCATTTGCCAGAGTCAGCGGGTCACTGGGGCTGTTGATCAGGCTCAAGCTTTTCGAAAACGGCGATTGTTGAGCCATGGCGTAGGCAATGTTTGTGTAAATCGACGTGTTGTAGTAAATGCCATAGCCGCCGCGCACCACCATCGAGGAGCCGAAAATCGGCCGCCAGGCGAAGGAAATCCGCGGCGATATCTGGTGCTTATCCGGCCGAATCAGCGAATCGGGGTAACGCATGCCGGTGAGCGAGCCGAGCGGGTCGACGGCGGTTACCGGCAGCGCGGAAGTGAAGCCTGGAGCGATGTCCAGGTTCGCGAGCCGCCCGTATTCCTCCGTGAATGGCGAACTGTAATCCCATCTCACTCCCCACTGGAAAGTGAAGGATGAATTGACATTCCAGTTGTCGTTGATAAACACGTCGTAGAGGTTCGCATGCAGGTATTTATCGGCGTTGCCGTAAGCGATGCTGCTGGTATCCGGAATGCCGAATAGAAAATCGGCGAAGTCGAACCCCGTCGCCTGGCCGTTAAACCCGAAGGCTCCGCGGCCGTTCGACTGCCCCACGAGGCTCAAATCCTGGATCTTAAAGTCGCCCCCGAACTGGAATTGGTGCGGCCGGCGGATATAAGTAAGAATGCCGCTGAAGGCGGTGGTCTGATTGCGGACGAAATTCTCATTCGCGTCGGAGAGGCCATAGACGCCGCTGCCGGAAAAGTTGAGGCTCGGTGGACCCCAGTTTCCCTGAGTCTGATCGTTGCCGGTTATCCCGGCCAGCCCGGAGACGTTCGTCGTGTTGGCAAAGAAGGGGGTGGTCAACGACGAGTAGCGCGTGTAGTCCACCGAAAACCTGCCGTAAAACGTCCGCGTGAAAGTGCGCGTGTAGGCCACATCCCCTCTATATGCGTGGCTCTTCACGTGGTCCAGCCAAGAGAGGATGTTGTCGTTTTGACTGCTGTTGTCCTGGAACCCGAATTGGGTCAGCACGCTGCTTTTGTTATTGATGGTCTTGTTGACGCGCCCGGAAAGCTGATCTTGCACCGACCGGCTGACGACCGCCACCTGGTAGTTGTTCCCATTGGTGACTGGGGGAACGAATTGCGGCAACGGATAGTAGTTCAGAAGGTATTTCGCCTGGGGGCTGATCTCGCTCGCCGGGATAACGTCGTTGGGGACGTTCTGCCCGGTGGTTGGATCCAGGACCGAGGCTACTCCCGAAAAATTGCCGGCTCGTTCCGCCGCGGTCGGCACGGTGATTGCCGTGTTGCTGGCGTTCCGCACCCGGGTGGTCTGGAACTGAATGAAGAAGTTTCCCTGCCAGTGAAACACGTGCGGGACATAGAGCGGACCCTGAAGCTGGCCGCCCACGGTGAAGTGGTTATAAGGCGAACGTGGCGTGTCCTGTCCCGTGATGGAGTAACTGCGCGCATCCAGCACATCGTTCTCAAAATTCCGAAAATCGAGGCCGCCGGTAAATAGCGAGCCGGGTCCTTTGCGGCCGTTGCCGATGGCGCGCCGCTCGATTCCATTGCTGGTGCTGCCGTTCACCACGAACGCATCGGACGCGCTCTGTGCTTCCGCGATGCTGGGAGGGCCGGCCGAGGCAGCGCCGGCAGGGGTGGCGTCACCCGAGGCATTCACATCGGTGCGCTGAAAACCGGCTTGCGGGGTAGCCGGCGCGGCGCCCTTCTTGCCCTTCCCCGATTTGGAGGGCGCGGCGGTGGCGGTTTGAGCCGCCGGCTGCGGCGTGGAGCCCGCTGCCGGAGCGGTGGCGCCCGATGCGGCCGCGGGCGTGGAGGTTGCCGTTGTGGGAGCTGTACCCGGAGTCGGAGTCGCCTGCAACGCCGGCTTAATCTCGTCCATCGACAGCATCTTTAGCTCCCACTCCGCGCCCGGCGCGTCAGGAGCCACACCGATCTCCTTACTCACAGTGGCAAAGGTCAGCATCTCCACCTGGACATTCCAGACACCGTCTTCCAGGTCGGGAAAGCTATAATCGCCGTTGGCGTCCGTGACGGCGACCGCTTTCTTGTCGCCCTTCGTGGCTGTTACCGTGGCGCCCGGGACGGGTACGCTACCGAATTTGACCGTTCCATGGTGCTCCGATGCCGCCAACCCGCAGACTGCCAGGCACGCGACCGCTAAGAACCGCAAGTAGCTAGGGATCGCCTTCAGTTCCATCGGTAGTCTTGCTCCTTCTCCGTAATCCTCAATATTTCGTTTTGTAGACTAAGTTGGCGCGCACAGGGAGCCAATAGTTACTCAGTTCTCCGTAGGGACCTTTTCGGCGTGATCGACCACTAGGATGTCCGCCGGGTTCTTCTTGGCGTCGAGCTTCAGACCGTAGTTCGTTTGTAGCGCCTGCACCAGGTTTTGGCCAGGATCGTTGGCGCCCTCAGGAGCCTTTCCTTCGCTCCCGGCCGGGCCCACGTTGGGCGGCGGCGCCCCACCTGCAGCGCGCGCCATTGCCATGCCTATTGGTCCGGCCATTCTTTCGTTTTCGTCCGGGGTCCAGGATAAGTCGAACGCATAGGTGCCCTTGAGGCCAGTAAGATCGATTACCGGGCGGTCGGTCAGGTTAGACAGCATAGCGCACAGCCGCTCGATAGTTGTGTTCCCGGTGAGCCGCCGATTGTTCATCCCCATCATCATGCGCAACGCTCCGGGCGGCATCGGGCCGCGTCCCGCCGTTGAGTTGACGCCGCCCGGAGGCGGAGGCGGTGGCGGAGCCGGCGGGCCGCCCGGCGGAGGAGCAGGGAGCGGCGCTTCCGGATCCACTTCCTGTAACTTCGGTCCGCCTTTGGCCACCGAAAGCGTATACACTGCCATGGGCTTCTGTTCGCGATGCAGAGTCAGCTTGAACCGTTCCGCCAGCAGCCGTTGCATCATCAGCCCGACTTGCGCCTTGTCGGCGCCCTGGGGAATGGTTGCAATGATATCGTAATGCTCGCCATCCAGCCACTGCGGCCCTTCCACCTGGAATTCCTTAACGTCGTAGGCGCGCGCGATCAGCGATTTCAAGGTGACTCTTTCGTAGGTGATCCGTCCCGGATCGCTGGAATCCGGTCCGCCGCCCATTCTGATCATCACCATCCCCGGCGGCAGCGGCGCGGACACCTTCACCGATGCCACGTCGAAAGCCGGCCCCGACGCGTCGGCCTGCGCGAATAGCCCGCCGGCCATAGCTGCCAGCAGGCTCATGCCTGCCATCGTTCGCATCGTCAGTTCTCCACCGGTACCTTTTCGGCCCGGTCGATAATCAGCACTTCCGCCGAGCTCTTGCGCGCTTCCAGCTTGAGTCCCAGTTTCTCCTGCAAAGCCTGCGCGAGAGTGAGCGCCGGCTCCGCGACGCGAGCCTGCGGACCTTCTCCGCCCGGCCCGCCGCCCATAGGCGCCATTCTTGCGCTATCCATCTCGTCCGGCATCCAAGTAATATCTACGTCGAAAGTTGCGGTAAGTTCCGTCTGGTCTAGCACGGGACGGGCCAACTGCCGAGTGAGCGCATCGGACAACTGCGCCATGGTCATTTGTCCCGCCAGTCTGATGCCGCCAGGCGACATCATCATGCGAATGCCCGGCCCGCTACCCATGCTCCGTAGTCCGTCAGGCGGAGGCGCGTCCGGAATCGGCGCCGGCGATTCCACTTCCTTCATTTTCGGACCGCCTTTGCCCACCACCAGCGCAAACACAGGCATTTGCTTGGTTTCGCGGTGAAACTCCATCTTGAAGCGCTCCGCCAGCAGCGTCTGCATCATCCGCGCGGCCTGTTCTTTCGTAGTGCCCGGCGGCATCTTGGCAATCAGGTCGTACCCTATGCTGTCGATCCAGTCGGGGCCTTCCACCTGGAATTCCTTGAGGTTGTACGCCATCTGCGCCAATAGCTTTAAGGTGACGTTGGTATAAGTGAGCGTGCCGGGGTCTGTGCTACCGGGTCCGCCGGCCATCCGGCGCATGACTCGCCCTTCGCTGCCCGGAGTAGCGGCCGGTTTCAGGGAGGCTACTTCAAAAGACAAGGGGGCCGGTGCGGTCTGCGCAAACGCCGCGCACGAGGCCAAAACAACGAGGCTGCTTCCCACGGTGGTTCGCGTCATCGTCGATTTCCTTTTCTCACAGTGGGGCCATTGGTTCACACTCTTTCCGGGTGCACGACCGCCTCTGTGTTTGACGATATCGCTCCCAAAAGGATTGGAACCTCCCGAAGGTTGCCTGACGGCTGACGATACTCCTCCTCCGGCGGCGCGCTGCGCCGCTATCGCGTTGATGAAACAAGGCCTTACGATCGATTCCGTCCGCCTCATCCCGTTCCTCACCGGCGCTATGGCATCCCTCGAGCCATCGCCACCGGAACTTGTCTTCAGATATAGACGCCACTTCGCTCCGAAACTTGCAGACAAAATCGCATGAATCTACGAATTTTTTAGTTTCCGCCCCCTTGCCACCCGGTCGCGGAGACGCATCGTTGTTCGATAAGCACCTGGATTATCATATCGATCGCGTCTTGACGATCGACTGGCCGGGGCATCGCGCCTCACCTATCGGCAACCCCTTGCCGGTGGGTCTTACTTCCATTTTCCCGTCGCCGTGGCGGGCAAGATAATGCCCGCCCCACCCAAGACGCCTTGATCCTGGGGGGCGGGCTTCAGCCGAATGCCGTGTAGTTTTCCCGCAAGCGCACACCTGCATAATTGGTAGGGCGGACCCCCTGGTCCGCGGCCGGCCCCCGGGCCGACCTGCCGGGTCGTGGAAGGGCTTGATTCTTCGGCCGGGGAGCGAGGGCGTCCCGCGCGGGCCAGGGGGTCCGCCCCACCGACTAACGCGGAGTCCCACGTTTGGAAAAGCATGCGGCATTAGGCTTCAGCCCGCCAGGAGAGCCCGGCAAAGCGCGTGCGGCATAATTCTTTGAGATGGGCCCGAGCAGTTCGCCACATACATACTTGCGCATCCAGGTCACTATCGGGCTATTTGCAGCGCTGGCAGGCTCGTCTCTGGCGTCGGCACAAGGGACTGGCGACGCCTTCGTGTTCCGGCTCCCCGGCGCGAATATCTCCTCCACGGTGATGTTATCGTCCCCGGTTGAAATCGGGTCTCCCGGTCAAACCGTGACCATCCCCGTCAACCTTTCGCTCGCCGGCGCCACCGCGCCTTCCTCATTCCAAATCGATCTCAGCTTCGACCCTGCCAAACTGACGTTTGTATCGGCTGGTGCGGGAGCGCAACTCACCATCGCCGGCGCCGGCCTTTTGTTAACCGAAGTGTCCAGCAGCGACGTGCGCCTCTCCGCGAGCGGTAGGACTCAGAACGCCATCGCGGCCGGCGTGGTAGCGTACGCCTCGTTCACCATGGCATCGCCATTCAACGCCGCCAGCACGCCGGTGACGCCGGTGAACTGCATGTCCGCCGACGCGCTGGGAAACCCGCTCTCCACCGGTTGCGCCCCGGGAACCATCGGCATATTCACCTGCGACGTCAACTGGAACGCCAACGGGACTGCGGGGGTGGCCGATGTCCAGGCCATGATCGATGAAGCTCTCGGTATCCTACCTGCTATTAACGATCTGAATCAGGACGGCGTGGTCAACCTGGCCGACATCCAGACGGTGATCGACGCGGCGAGGGGGTGGGGCTGTCTGAAATGAAGCTACAGAGCCGCGCGCGTAAACAAGCAGTCTCCGCAAAAACTTCATGCCCTGTGTTTAGCCGCGCGCGGCCTGGCACTCGGCGCACTGGCAAATCTCGCGGAAATGCTCGTACGAGTAAATCCCCGAGCTGTGCCCGTCGCTCCAGTTGATGCGGATGGCGTAATTGCCCACCGGTTCCACGGCCAGCATCTTGAGCGCCGGCTGGAACATGGGAAACGGATTGTTCGCCTGCGGCCCGGTACTCTGCGGGCGCGGGGGTGTGCCGTGCACGCCGGTGCACGACGCGCAAGGACACTTATCGCGCAGATAGACCAGCCCGTATTCGCTGTGGTGTCCGTCTTTCCAGTCGATCTTGATGCCTTTGGACTTGGAAATGGCGATATGTTCGGGGTCGGTTGCAAGAGACATTTTCAATTGAATTGACGTTCCACATCGCGCACGCCGGAAATCCGCCGCATGGCCGCCACCAGTTTCTCGAGCTGCTTCTTGTCGCGCACATCCACGGTCATCTCCACGATCCCGCCATCGTGGTCGACATCCGTCTTGGCTTCCAGGCTGCGGATATTGGCGTTCTCGTCGGCCAGCACCGAGGTGAGTTGCATGAGCATGCCCGGACGGTCGTCGGTGTGGACCACTATGCGCACCGGGAAGGCGTCTTCGGCCGCCCGCGCCCACTCGACTTCGATTTTGCGCTCCACGTCGTACATCAGGTTCTGCACGTTGGGACACATGCGGGAATGCACCGCCACGCCTTTTCCGCGCGTCACGTACCCCACGATGGCCTCGCCGCGGATGGGGTTGCAGCACTTGGCGCGATACACCAGCAGATCGTCCATGCCGCGCACCTTGATGACGCCGTCGCCATCGCGCGGACGGCCCGGCACGGGCGGCGCCGCGGGCGTTCCGGCATAAGGGATCTCGGTCTGCGCCTTTTCCTCGGGCTCTTCCTTCACCTCGCCCGGGGCCACTTTGCTCAGAATCTGGCGCGCTGAAAAACGGCCGTAACCCAGCGCCGCGTACAGGTCTTCCATCTTGCTGTACCCGTACTCGGCGGCCACATTTTCCAGCTCCACGCGGGCCACCTTATTGATCTGCACGCCCAGCCGCCGCGATTCCTTTTCCAGGTACTTCTGGCCGATCTCGATGGCCTTCAACCGCTCGCTGGCGTTGATCACGTGCTTGATCTTGTTGCGCGCGCGCGACGTTTTGACGAAGGCCAGCCAGTCTTTGCTGGGCTCGTGGCCGGCCTGCGTCATGATCTCCACGATGTCCCCGTTGCGCAAGGTGGAACGCAGGGGCACGATGCGCCCATTCACCTTGGCGCCGATGCAGGTGTGGCCCACGTCGGAGTGGATGGCGTAGGCGAAGTCAATGGGCGTGGCGTCGCGCGGCAGCACCAGCACCTTGCCGCGCGGCGTGAAGGTGTAGACCTCTTCGGGATAGAGATCCACCTTCAGGGTGGACATGAACTCGCCGGGATCCTGCACGTCGCGCTGCCATTCCACCAGGTGGCGCAGCCAGGCGATGCGCTGGTCGTCGGCCGCCGGCCCTTTGCGGCCTTCCTTATATTTCCAGTGCGCCGCGATGCCCTCTTCGGCGATGCGATGCATCTCTTCGGTGCGGATTTGGACTTCGAACGTCTGCCCATGCGGGCCCACCACCGAGGTGTGCAGCGACTGATACAAGTTGGGCCGCGGGATGGCGATGAAATCCTTGATGCGGCCGGGGATGGGCCGCCACTTATTGTGGATTACGCCGAGCGCGGCGTAGCAGTTCTTCACCGAATCGGTGACGATGCGCAGAGCCATCAGGTCGTACACCTGATCGACCGTGATCTTCTGGCGGCGCAGCTTCTGGAAGACCGAGAAGGGCCGCTTGATGCGTCCATCGATGCGCGCCGGAATGGCTTCGTGGCGCAGCGCGGCCTCCACTTCCTCGCGGATTTCGGCCAGGAATTCCTCGTTGGAGTGGCGCCGCGACTCGATGGAGCGCAGGATCTCCTGGTAGGCGTCGGGTTCCAGGTGTTGGAACCCGAGGTCCTCCAGCTCGCCGCGGATTTTGCCCATTCCGAGGCGATGCGCGATGGGCGCATAGATTTCCACGGTCTCGCGCGCAATCCGCTCGCGCCGCTCCGGGTTCAGGTATCCCAGGGTCCGCATATTGTGTATGCGGTCGGCCAGCTTCACGAGGATGACGCGAATGTCCTCCACCATGGCCAGCAGCATTTTGCGAAAACTTTCCGCCTGCCGGTCCTCCGCCGAGTAGAAATCCAGTTTGCTCAGCTTGGTAACGCCGTCCACGCAGCGCGCCACCTCTTCGCCGAACTCCTTGCGCACCTGGTCCACGGTTACGCTGGTGTCTTCCACCACGTCGTGGAGCAGGCCGGTCTCCATGGCGACGATATCCATGCGCATGTCCGCCAGGATGTGCGCCACCATGAGCGGATGCATCATGTAGGGCTCGCCGGAATCGCGGCTTTGCCCCTGGTGATATTTGAGGGCGAAGCGGAAGGCCTTTTCGAGGGGCGCCAGATCGTCTTTCGGACGGTACTCGCGGATCTTCGCCACCAGCTCGGTATACAACTGTTCGACCGGGTCGAGCGGCGGCGGCGGAGGTAATGCTTCAGGAAGGCTGACGGACTCGGAAGCCACTGTACTCTCGATTGTAGCAGGCGCGGCGAAACCGCATGCATTCGGGCGCTTAGCCTTTTTGGGGACGGCGCGGCCTTATGGGCTGCGCCAACACCTCGGAGACCAGAGCCGCCAAATCCTGGGGAGCGAATGGCTTGGGAAGCCGGTGACAGTTATCCGCGTAAGGGCATTCTTCACAACCGGGATCGAACCCCGACATCAGGATCACCCGCATGTTGGGGCATCGGTCGGCGAGCCAGCGAGCCAGTTCGTGTCCATCCATCCCAGGCATGACGACATCGGTGACTACCACGTCAAAGGGAGCCGGCGGCCCGCACATTTCGATGGCTGCTTGCACGCTGTTGGCAGTGTGGACTTCATGACCGGCGCGAACCAGTATATTCTGCAGCAGGCCTCGGATTTGGTCTTCGTCATCCACCACCAGGACTCGCGGCATTCACTCACCCCCTCGACCATCTACCCAACAATAGACAATAGGACTATAATACCCCAAAATATCCAAAAGTCCAGGGGATTCTGATGGAGCGATGACGGCCCACGCGCCGGGCTAGCGTGCCGTCACCCAGCACATTCAACCCGTGGAACTTAATTGCTGGTCGGCTGTTCGACGTGGTCCACAACCCAGAACTGCACTGGGCCGGTGGCGCTCGTCAGGTGCAGTCCAAACTGTTGCTCCAAAGCCGACATGAGCAGCGCGATGCCCTCGGCGCCGAACCCCGATGCATGAAACTGTCCGTCGGACGTCTCTGGAGCGCTCCATCTTATGTCGAAGTCGTAGTAACCCTTCAGTCCGGTTCGATCGGCCACCGGCCGTTTGAGAAATATGACCAATGTACTGGCGAGATCCGCCATGGTCGACTTTTTTCCGATCATCCGGCCGTGCTCATCGCTCATGGCCGCCTCCACAGGGCCCGATTTGGCTGGGGGCACGGGTGGATCTACTTCCTTGATCTTGACGCCGCCCTTTGCGGCCTCCAGGGCGTAAATGCGCTCTTCGCGCGTTTCGGTGTGCAATTGCAGATGAAAGCGGTCGGCCAGCATCGCACGCATCATGAGGCGGACCTGCTCGCGGTTTTCAGCCGGCGAAAGCGCGGGAAAACCCGGCGCCGGCTTGGCTGCCACCACGAAGATTTCCTTCTTCGCCCAATCCGGCAGCCCAACCAGTTGCGTCGAGGGGTCCTTCACGTCATAGGCAAACGCGATCATGGACAGCAGTTGGGTCCGCGGATCGGAGTACTGGCCGCCGGGCAGGACAGGCGTGAAGCCCGGATCGCGCATCATTAGCGGTGGGTTCGGCGGCACCGGGTGAATCGAAACCACGTCGAACTTGGGTGGCGCCGGTTGCTGCGCCGCCAGAGCGGTGGCCAGGAGGACGGCTCCGAATCCGGTTCTCTTCCCCAGATGGTACGCCATCGAATGCCTCCTTTGGAACTTCGCCTGCATTTTACCACCGGCCGCCAATTGTCGACCTCCGAATTGCAGATTTTTGGGACCTCTTGGTCTCTTTCAGGACTCGCTCGCCCCTGCGCGACGGATCTGCAGCCCAGACCTGTTCCTCAGTCCTACCCCGCCGGAGCCCACATCGGTTTCGGTGGGGTTCGTATTTCAAAAGATTATCTCGTGATTTGCGGCCGGGATTCTGCGCGCTCGATGTGGCGCGCGACCCACCTCGGGCACCCGGCGATGGCAGCCATGTGATCGTTCAATGTAACTGCCCGTTGCAACGATTGCTGGCAATGGTTATAATGTTGCCATACGTTCCATGCTGTTGTCTCCAGCCTGCTGGGGTGTCCCGGAATATCCAAAGTTCAACTTCATCCAGCGGGGCGGCGTTTCGGTCATCCGGCTCCACTCGACATGTTCGGTTCGGCGACTTACCTAGCACAACCCCTTCAACGAGTGACTCGGCCTGTATGCGGCAGTTGACTGCAAGTCCTAATGCGAATTTTCGCTGCAGCGCACTGCAACCATAAGCCACGGCCATTTTTTCCTGCTTGGGACCGGATTCGGGAGGTATCTAATTGAGCGGAAGATATCGGTGTGCACGGCGCCAGTCGCGCACACGGCAACTCGTGCGATCAGCTCTCGTGCGATCAGCTATTGATGAGAACGGAGACCTCGAACATGAAGCCTAATGAACCCAGCCGCACAGCCCTTATAATCGCCCGACAACGGGCTGCTCATCAGGTGCTCGATCATGGCTCAATCCTCTATGACCCATTTGCCATGAAGATTCTGTGTGAAGACGAAAAGGAAGTGCTTCAATTTGCGAACGGACACCCCTTGGCCGGCATCGGACGTCTGTTCACCACCGCGCGAAGCCGGATTGCAGAAGATGCTTTGTCAAGAGCTGTCGAAAGAGGGATTCGGCAGGTCGTCATCCTTGGCGCCGGACTCGACACTTTCGCTCTCCGGAATCCCCATGGCGCACGACAGATCCGTATCTATGAGGTGGACCACCCCGCGACGCAGGCATGGAAACGCCAGCGCTTGGCTGAAGCTCAAATCGCACTTCCGCCATGGCTTATTCTCGTGCCAGTCGATTTCGAGCGGGACGATGTGGGAGAGAAGCTCGTCGCCGCCGGCTTTCAGCAGAACTCGCCCGCGTTTTTCACTTGGCTCGGGGTTGTGCCATATCTGACACAGGACGCTATCGGCCGCACTCTGGACTACATGTCGTCAATCCAGAACTCGGAGGTGGTGTTCGACTACATGGAACCTCCCGAGGCATTCTCCGAAGAGCTAAGGCAATTAGAAACGGAGCGGACCGAACAACTTAAGAAAATTGATGAACGTTCGGTCAGCCGTTTCGAGCCGGCTGGCATTGCAGCGATTCTTCGCTCGCACGGATTTTGTGCCATCGAAGACACCAATTTCCAGGAGATCGCGTCCAGGTTTGGCCGCGCCGTTCAAGGACTCGCGCCCGGACACGCTGGTGTTCATGTTGTCCACGCTAAGCACTAATTGAACGCGGTCATCCATTGCTATTCAAAATAGAATACTGGGATCAGCTTCCGAGCTTGTCCTCGGAGTCAAAACGCGAAGCCAGCCACGGCGCGCTTTTTGCGCCGGGGGTTTCCTTATGGATTTTCCCGCCGGATACCCTTGTTCTGCCTATACAACGTAGTATCCTATCCCGCCCGGCCCCTCCCTGCGCCATGGCTGCCTACACCGTCAGAGAGAAATCTGACGAACGCACCGGAGAATATCGTGAGAATCAAGCGGGGGAAGATCGTGACCCATTACAACTCGACAAGAACGGCAGCATCGTGGATCCGCCGCCGAAATACCGTCAGTTCTTTCTGAACGAAGAGCGCGACCTACTGGGTATCTGACGTCTGCCTCATCGTTGACGCGAGCGTGCGGAATCTTTTGTCGGATCGAAACAGCTCGTGAAACGCGTGGCTCAGTGGGGAGCGAGGTAATCCGAAGTTAGTGGCTGCGGGGAAGTTGCGCGAGGAACTGGCCAATAAGGAAGAGATCGGAAGATGGCTGGCCGAGCTGGAACGCGCGGCCTGCGTTCCGCCGATGCCGTGAGTCTGGCAAACCAAGAGGTGCGCCTACGTCGTCGCCGCACCCGCGTTTCTAATGACCACCACGTCTTGGCTCTGGCCATTGTGACCGGCGCTCGAACGCTTGCTACCAATGATGACAGCCCGATCTGATTTCAAGAATAGGGCCATCATCACGCCGAAGGGCAGCATCTATCGCGATATTCCGCGGCATCGGCGCTTGCTGCGTCACACCGCATCGTGCGGGATACAGTCTTCAAATCGACGCCACGCTCGCCGGCGCAGGTAGCGCCTACATATACGGCGGAATCTGAATCCCCAGCACGTCCGCCGTCCTCTCCAGTTGCTTGCGGAAGAAGTCCGTCATCCACAGAAGAAATACCTTCTTCTCGCGGTCCTCTTCGTGAATAATCGAGTATTTCTGATAGAAGTTACTAAATGACTGCGCCAGTTGAAAGGCGTATCTCGCCACGTGCGCCGGCTCGCCCGAACTTACCGCGTTCTCTACCGCTGCGTCCGCCTTCGACGCCGCCAGCAGCACTTGCCAGAAATCTTCGAACTGCAGTTGCCGCCCGAGCGCGTCCGCACTCAATTCCGCCCCGAAATCCGGTATCTTCTCGCCGCGTTCCTCGAATTTGCGCAGGATATTGCGCGCCCGTACCGCGGAGTATTGCACGTATGGGCCAGTCTCGCCTTCGAAACTGAGGGCCTCCTGGAGGTCGAACGCGATCACCGTATTGCGCGTAAACTTCAGCAGAAAATACCGCAGCGCGGCGATCGCAATCTGCGTCGCCACGGTGCGATTCTGCTCTTCGCCGTCGTCGGGATGACGATCCGTCACTTCCTGCAGCGCCTTGTCGATCAGGCTGTCCATCAGGTCGTCGGCCTTCACGCCCAGCCCTTTGCGGCCGGAGACCTCCACGTACGGCCGTTTGCGATCTTCTTCCGAGAGCGGAATTCCCAGGTCGGCGCAACACCGCGGCGAGAGCGCCACCATCGCGTAATTGAAGTGCACCGAGCGGTCCGCCTGCTCGTTGTATCCCAACCCGCGCAGCCCCGCCACCACCACGTCCTGCAGATACGACTGGCGGGTATCGATGACGTTGTACACCCGCGTGCCGTGTCCGAATTGCTGGCCCGATTCCACCGGCTCGTCCGTCGTGACCCACAGCACGCGGCCATCGGCATAAGTCTGCGAGGGCATGTAATAGAAATCCTTGCCCAACAGTCCGAATTTCCAGAGCTGGTAGGCGATGTCCTTGCCGGTGTAAACCACCGTGCCGTCGGATCGCACAATCACCTTGCCGTCTTCCGAGAGGCCCGGCATCACCCAGCAGCCGGCGTGCTTGCCTTCGGTTTCGAAATAGATGGCTTTGCGCTCTTTGAGCAGATCGAAGGCCGCGGCCCAAAAGTGCAGGTGCAGAATCTCGCTCTCGCGCGGCAGCACGTCGTACTCCACGCCCAGCCGCAGCATGGTCTTCAGGTGCGCTTGCACAATGGCGTCGGCCACCAGGTGCGCCAGTTCGGCCACCTCGCCTTCGCCGGCCTCGATGGCGTGCAGCGTCGCGGAGCGCCACGCGAGCGATTCGGGATGATCTTTGTAATAGCTCGACGTGCGGGCGTAGAGGTCCCAGCAATAGTAGTCGAAGCGCACCGCCGCATCGGCCAGCATGGCGCGCACGTCCGCCGGAGTGAGATGTTCCAGGTAGTGGAAGCCTACCACCACGTCGGCCACCTGCACGCCGGTATTGTCGATATAGTTCTGCACTTCCACGCGATGGCCGCGCGAGCGCAGCATGCGGACGAAAGTGTCGCCCAGCGTGGCGTTGCGCAGATGGCCGATGTGCGCTGCCTTGTTGGGATTGATATTGGTGTGCTCGACGATGATCTTCTCTCGCTCGCCGGCCGGGCTTTCGGATTCGCCGCCGAGCAGCGCCGCCGCATAAGCGCCGCGGTCCAGCCGCACGTTAATGTAGCCGTTGCCCGCCACCTCCATCGCGGCCACGCCCGGAATGGGCCCGATCTCCTCGGCCAGTTCGGCGGCGATCTTGCGCGGCGATTGGCGCAGTTGTTTCGCCAGTTGGAAGGCCGCCGGCACGGCCATTTCGCCGAAATCGCTCTGCCGCGGCTGCTCGATCGAGACCGCCAGATCGATGCCGTAGCGGATCTGAATGTGCGCGTGGAAAGCGCCGGCTACCTGCTTTTCAATGGAATGGAACACGGGAACCCTGAGTATAACAAGCGCGGCTTTGGTGGGGCTGTTTCAGCCCGCCGAAGGGTACTTAACCGAACTGGGGGAAATGGGCGTCCGCGGACCGCTCCCTCACATTACGGTCGCGGCTTCTGTGCGTAGATGCAAACCAGAGGCAACCGTAATAAAACCGCGACCGTAAATACCTACGAAGTTGAATTCTCGCCAAAATGGCGGAATATTTTGGGCGGTGTGCGTTTCGCGCAATATTTATGGTGTTCAGAAGCATATCTGCATGGGCCACGAACTCTTTCAGATTGCGACCTGTTTGGTTCCGGCTATGCCGGGTTAGGGAGCGGTTGCTGGGACTGAACACCCGGAACCCCCAAAACGGTTAAGCACTTAACCGGCTAATCCCCAAATTTAAAGTACTCTGCGTAGCAGAGCGGCGGGGAATGGCCCGCACTCGATTATTTCTTTTCCAGCCGATTTTTCAACCCCATCGAAAACCCTTGACTTTCATGAGGAAGGGCCGATAATGCATCGATGACCAGCCTCGCTGGTCCGAAAACGAAACCCCAGAGAATGAGGAAAGATTAGCCGGTTAATAAGCACCCAACGCCAAAGGCGAGCGGATCAAATCTCGTACTCCGGCGGCTTGCTGCGTCCGAAATCGATGTGATTCCAGATGCGCTCATGCACGAAGTACGCGCCGATCTTCAGGATCATGTCGGCCAGGCCGCCAATCGCCGAAATCGTCCCTTTTCCGGTGATCGCAAAGAGAATCAGGCCGGTTACCGAGGAGCCCAGCAGTCTGTAGCTGACGGCCTTGGCGATGCTCCGGGCGTTGGATTCCATGAAAGAGTACCTTTCGAAGCATTCTACCATATTCCGATAGACATTATCATGTATGCGCCCCGAAAATGCCGCGTGCGGCAAACCATTACAATAGGGTTATGCACTTCTCAGAGTCAATCTTTGCGTCGCGATTCCACATCACCCGCGGCGATCTTGAGGGGTACCTTGCCGAAGCACTCTCGCAGGGCGGCGATTATGCCGATCTCTACTTCGAGTACCTGCTCACCAGCTCCATCGGCATCGACGAATCGATGGTGAAGAGCGCGGCGCAGGGCGTTTCGATGGGCGTCGGCGTCCGAGTCATCTCCGGGGAGCGCACCGGCTACGCCTATAGCGACGATCTTTCGCCTGAGCGCATCCGCAAGGCGGCGCGCGTGGCGGCCTGCATTGCCGCCGGGCCCAGTAAGGTGGAAAAGTTCGACCTCAGCGAGGGCGCCCGCCACAATCTGTACCCCGTATTGACCGCGCCTACCGAGACCGCCTTCGCCGACCGCGTCGAGCTGGTGAAACGGGCCGACCGCGCGGCGCGCGCCTACGATCCGCGTATTTTCCAGGTGCAAGCCGTTTACGCCGACAATCTCCGCCACGTGATGGTGGCCACCAGCGAGGGTGTGTTGACCCTCGATCGCCAGCCGCTCGCGCGCCTCAGCGTTTCCGCTCTGGCCCGCCAGGATGGCGGACCCCCGCAGCGCGGGCATGCCGGCGGCGGAGGCCGCGTGGAGCTCGATTTCTTCCTGAAGGAGAAACCCCCCGAGCATTTCGCCGGAGAGGCCGCGCGCGAAGCCGTCACCATGCTCGATTCCGTCGAGGCGCCGGCGGGTGAAATGACCGTGGTGCTCGGGCCCGGATGGCCCGGCATTCTGCTGCATGAAGCCGTAGGTCACGGGCTCGAAGCCGATTTCAACCGCAAAGGCGTATCCGCCTTCAGCGGACGGATCGGACAGAAGGTGGCCAGCGAACTCTGCACCGTAATCGACGACGGCACCATCGATAATCGCCGCGGATCGCTCAATGTGGACGACGAAGGCCACGCCACCCAACGCAACGTCCTCATCGACAATGGCGTGTTGCAGGGCTACCTGCAGGACAAGCTTTCGAGCACCCTGCTGCATTCCGCGTCCACCGGGAGCGGGCGGCGCGAGAGCTATGCCCACATCCCCATGCCGCGCATGACCAACACCTTCATGCTGGCTGGCGAGAGCGCGCCCGAAGACATCATCCGCTCGGTTTCCAAGGGCCTCTATTGCGCCAATTTCGGCGGTGGCCAGGTGGACATCACCAGCGGCAATTTCGTTTTTTCGGCCTCGGAGAGCTACCTGATCGAGGACGGAAAGCTCACCCGTCCGGTGCGCAACGCCACGCTCATCGGCAACGGTCCCGAAGCGTTGAAATACGTCAGTATGGTGGGCAACGATCTGAAGCTCGACGAAGGCATCGGCGTCTGCGGCAAAGAGGGGCAGAGCGTTCCGGTCGGCGTGGGCATCCCCACCATCAAGATCGACCGTATGACCGTTGGGGGAACCGCCTAAAGCGCATCTTGACATTTCATGATCCATCATGATAACCTCTAACTGGAGTTCACAATGCCCCCTGCCACCGCAAGAGCCCGCGAAAAATTCGCCACCCAGATCAATTCCGAACTGCTGGCATCTGTCCGCCAACTGGCGGAAAAAGAAGGCCGCCAAATCCAGGCCCTGATGGACGAGGCTCTCGCCGATCTTCTCGAAAAGCGCAAGCGCGCCAATCCCCGTCCGCACGTGATGGCCGCCTACGCCGCCAGCCACATAGAATACGCTCCCGTATATAAGAAGCTCGCTGAGTGACGGATTATCTCACCACGGTCGAAGTGCTGGCTATCCATACCGATCAAATCGATCGCTACGGCGGGGCCCATGGCGTGGGGGATCATGGCCTGCTGGAGTCCGCGCTTTACCGGCCTCAAACCGGCTATTACGCGGATTTAATCGAGGAAGCCGCCGCGCTCTGGGAGAGCCTCTCGCAGAATCACCCGTTCGTCGACGGCAACAAGCGCACGGCGTTTGCCGCGGTCTACACGTTTCTGGCGATCAACAGTCTGCGTCTCACGGCCGGCGCTCACGAAACGTGCGTCTTCGTCATCGGTCTTTATGAGGCGAGTCAGTTCAGTTTCGAGAAGCTTGTCCCGTGGCTGCGCGAGAATGTAAAGGGAGAGAACGTTTGAGTCAAAATCACCTGCTGGAACTGGCCAACGATGTAGTCAAGCGTGCGCTGGCCTCTGGCGCTACCGACGCGGAATGCACCATCGCCGAGGGCGACGAATTCACCGCCAACGTGCGCATGCGCGACCTCGAGAATTTGAAAGAAGCCGGCTCGTGCGGCGCGGGCCTGCGCATTCTGGTGGGCCGAAGAACCGGCGCATCGTACACCTCCGACCTCTCGCCGGAAGGCATCGAAAAGCTGGTGCGTTCGGCCGTCGAACTGGCCGATATCACCACCGAAGATCCGCATGCAGGCCTGCCCGAACCCGAGGAATTGGGTTCGATCGGCGATATGCAGCTCTATTCGCCCGACGTCGAGGGGCTTGAAACCAGTGTCAAGGTGGACTTGGCCAAACGCGCCGAGGAGGCCGCGCTCTCCTTCGATCCGCGCATCACGAACTCCGAGGGCGCGTCCTTCGACACTCACGTGGGGCGGCACATTTTCGCCAATTCGCGCGGTTTCGCGGGCGAATACCGCTCCAGCTATTGCGCCCTTTCGGTTGCCCCCGTGGCGCGCTCGGGCGACTCCATGGAGCGCGATTCCTGGGATACGCTTTCCCGCGGATTCGCCGACCTGGATGCGCCGGAACTAGTGGGCCGCACCGCCGCCCAGCGCGCTTTGCGCCGCTTGAACGCCGTCAAAGTGGAAACCCAGAAGGTGCCCGTGGTTTTCGAGCCGCGCACCGCCCGCACGCTGCTCGACCACATCTTCGATGCCGTTCACGGCATGTCCGTCTACCGGCACGAATCGTTTCTGGCCGGCAAGCTGGGCGAAAAAGTGGCGGCGGAGAGCGTCACGGTGATCGACGACGGCACCATCCCGGGCCGGTTCGGCTCGTCGCCCTTCGATGACGAAGGCGTGCCCTCGCGGCGCACCGTGGTGATCGAACGCGGCGTGCTGAAGAGCTATCTCATGAACACCTACGCGGCGCGCAAGCTGGGGCTGAAGACCACCGGCAACGCCTCCCGAGGCCTCACCGGTAACGCCGGCATCGGCCACGGGAACTTTTACGTGGAAAAGGGCGTCCAAACGCCGGAGCAGATTGTGGCCGGGATATCCAACGGATTCTATGTCACCGAGCTGATGGGCTTCGGCGTAAACGCGGTGACGGGCGATTATTCGCGCGGCGCCGCGGGGCTGTGGATTCGCGGCGGAGAGCTGTCGTACGCGGTTTCCGAGGTCACCATCGCCGGCAATTTAAAGGAAATGTTGCTGGGGTTGGAAGCCTTGGGCTCGGACCTGGAGTTCCGCCGTTCGATCTCCGCGCCTACAATCAAGATAGGAGAAATGACCGTTGGTGGCAGGTAATCACGCGGTAGAACAAAAAGAGCGGTTCACCATCCCGCCGATGGCGATCGTCGCCGGCTTCGTCGTTCTGTTGGGGATGGTCGGATTCCTGTACCTCGACCGCATCTCGAAGCAGGCGCCTCCCGGACCGCCTCCGCCTTCGGCCGAGGCCCGGGCTTACGCCAAGAATCTGCGCTTCGTCGCGGACGACGGGGTTTCGCTCCAAAACCCCGAGATGAAATTGCACGAGAGCTTTCTCCAGCAATCCGTGGTGGAGATCAGCGGGAATATTATGAACGCCGGCGGCCGTCCGGTCGATTCGGTGGAGGTCACCTGGCTTTTCAAGGAGCCCGGCGCGGTGATGCCCGATGGCCAGCTCTACCAGGAAGTGGTTTGGCGGGAGCGGACGTTCCTGGTGACCAAGAAAATGGGCGGACTTGCACCCGGGCAATTCCGCCATTTCAGTGTGTCCTTCGACAACGTTCCGGAGACTTGGAACCAGGCGATGCCCAGCCTGGTGATCGCGGGAATCGAGTTCAAGAAATAGCCGCTCACCCGTTCATCGAGGCCAGGAATTCCGCGTTACTGCGGGTTTTCGAAAGTTTGTCGAGCAGCAGTTCCATGGTTTCCACCGGCGAGAGCATATTCAGGATCTTGCGGAGAATCCACACGCGATTGAGCTCGTCCTTGGGCAGCAGCAGCTCTTCCTTGCGCGTGCCGCTCTTGTTGATGTCGATGGCCGGGAAGACGCGCTTGTCCACCAGCTTGCGCTCCAGGTGGATTTCCATGTTGCCGGTGCCCTTGAACTCTTCGAAAATCACGTCGTCCATGCGGCTGCCGGTGTCGATGAGCGCGGTCGCCACGATCGACAGCGATCCGCCTTCCTCGATATTGCGCGCCGCGCCGAAAAAGCGCTTGGGCCGCTGGAGCGCGTTGGAATCCACGCCGCCCGAGAGTACCTTGCCGGATGGCGGGACGATGGTGTTGTAGGCGCGCGCCAGGCGCGTGATGGAATCGAGCAGGATGACCACGTCGCGCTTGTGCTCGACGAGGCGTTTGGCCTTCTCGATAACCATTTCGGCCACCTGCACGTGGCGCGTGGCGGGCTCGTCGAAAGTGGAGCTGATGACTTCGCCGCGCACGCTGCGCTGCATGTCGGTGACTTCTTCCGGACGCTCGTCGATCAGCAGGACGATGAGCGTTACTTCCGGATGATTGGTGGTGACGGAATTGGCGATGCTCTGCAGGAGCATGGTTTTGCCGGTGCGGGGCGGGGAGACGATCAGCCCGCGCTGCCCTTTGCCGATGGGCGTGAGCAGGTCCATCACGCGGCCGGAATAGTTGTCGCGCACGGTTTCGAGCTTGAGGCGCTCGTTGGGATAGAGCGGCGTCAGGTTATCGAAGAAGATCTTGTTGCGGGCTTCCTCGGGCGGCTCGAAATTGATGGCGTCGACTTTGATCAGCGCGAAGTACCGCTCGCCTTCCTTGGGCGGACGGATCTGGCCGGAGATGGTGTCGCCGGTGCGGAGATCGAAGCGGCGAATCTGGGAGGGCGATACGTACACGTCGTCCGGACCGGGCAGGTAATTGTATTCGGGCGCGCGCAGGAAGCCGAACCCATCGGGCAGGCATTCGAGCACGCCTTCGGAGAAGATCAGCCCGCTTTTTTCGGCCTGCGTCTGCAGAATCTTGAAGATCAACTCCTGCTTGCGCAACCCGGCGGCGCCCGCGATCCCCATGTCTTTGGCCACCTGGTTGAGCTTCTGGATGCTCATGTCCTTGAGTTCCACCAGGTCGAGCGTGGGCGTGCCGTTCTTGACGGCCTGCTGGGCTTGCTGCTTGCGCCGCTGATGGCCCGGGTGGCCGATGATATCGGGCGGAATGGGCGGCGCGGCGACGGGCGGTTCCACGGGTTTGGATTCGGGCGGTTTTTGCTCGAGCGGCGCCGGCTTCGGCTCGGGCGCCGGCAGTTTGAGTTCGGTGGTTGCCGGTTTGGGCTCCGCGGGGGGTTTCGCTTCCGCCGGCGGCGGCGGCGCCGCCGCCACTGCGGCGGGTGGGACCGCGGCTTTGGCGGTTCGATCCGCGCGCTCGCCGTGCGGCTTCTCCGCTCTTACCGGCTTCTCCGGCTTCTCCGGGTCCCCGGAAACGGCGGGCGCCGTATTTTCGGAGACGGAATGTTTTTCGGTGGGCTTTTCGAACTTCTCGGGTTTGTCCTGCGGCAGGCCGTTGCCTACCGTGGTTGAAGTGTTGTCGCTATTGCTTGCCAAATTTCCCTCACTCCCCGGCCGGTGATGGCCGAGAACGGCAGCGGTTCGACGCCCTCCTCACGGATGGCGCGCAAACCGCGGCTCTCTTCAGATTGATTTAACTTATCGGTCTTCGTGGCGATTACCAGATACTCTCTGCCCCGATCGTCGAGCCACCGCTTGAGGTCGAGATCTTTTTCCATCCATCCGCGGCGGGCATCCAGGATCAGGCACGAAAGTTTGAGAGTCTCTCTCTTCTCCAAATACTCTTCGATGAGCTTCTTCCAGCTTTGTTGGATCCCCATGGGAACCCGGGCGAATCCATATCCCGGCAGATCGACGAAGTAGAACGCATCGTCGACCCGGTAAAAATTGATGGTTTGGGTTCGACCCGGCGTGCTGCTGATAAATGCCAGCCCTTTGCGTCCGATCAGAGCATTCAGCAAACTGGACTTTCCTACGTTACTTCTCCCCAAAAACGAAATCTCCGGCAACCGGTCTGCGGGAAACATCCCCGGCTGGCCGGCACTCACTACGAATTCCGCTTTCAATCCAAAATCATCCTGACCGCTCACTTACGGCCGCGGCTCTATAACGCCTTAGTGCGCCCGGGTCTCTTCCAGCGCCGGCTGCATTCCGACCTCGGCGCCGGGGGTCAACGGGATCGCCACCAATTCCCGCTCCAGGGCGATCTTCAGAACCTGGTCCATGGAATCGACGAAGTCGAGCTTCATGGACTGTTTGATGGCGTCCGGGATATCGGGGAGGTCCTTCTCATTCTCCCGCGGCATGATTGCTTCCAGGATGCCATGACGATGCGCCGCCATCAACTTCTCTTTCAGCCCGCCGATCCCCAGCACCTTGCCGCGCAAGGTAATCTCACCGGTCATGGCGACGTCGCCGCGCACCGGGATGCGGGTCAAAGCGCTGCAGATGGTGGTGGCGAGGGTGATGCCGGCCGAAGGGCCGTCCTTGGGGATGGCGCCTTCGGGAATATGAATATGTACGTCGAGATTGCGGTAGAAGTCGCGCGGCAGCCCGAAAGTGTGGGCCCGCGAGCGGATGTAGCTCATGGCCGCCTGGGCCGATTCCTGCATTACATCGCCCAATTTGCCGGTGATGGTGAGCTTGCCTTTGCCCTCCATCAGGGTGCATTCCACGGTGAGGATCTGGCCGCCCACTTCGGTCCACGCCAGGCCCGTGGCCGCGCCCACCTCGTTCTTCTTGTCGAGGCTCAGGTCGCGGAACTTCCAGGGGCCGAGCAGGTCGGGCAGCTTTTCCTCGTTAATCTCCAGCTTGGCGAGCGCTTTCTTGTCCTTGCTGCTCTGATGATTCACCACCTGCCGCGCGGCCTTGCGGCAGACGTTGCCGATCTCGCGTTCCAGATTGCGGACGCCGGCTTCGCGGGTGTAGTGCTGGATCAAGCCATTCACGCCGGAATCGGTGAAGTCGATCTGCTCGCCGGTGAGTCCGGTTTGCTCCATCTGCTTTTTCACCAGGAACCGCTTGGCGATTTCCATCTTCTCGAGCTCGGTGTAGCCCGAGAGGCGGATCACTTCCATGCGATCCTGCAGCGCGGGAGGAACGGTGTGCAGCACGTTGGCCGTGGCGATGAAAAAGACCTGGCTCAAATCGTACTCCACGTCCAGGTAATGATCCACGAACATGAAGTTCTGTTCCGGGTCGAGCACTTCGAGCAGCGCGGCCGAAGGATCGCCGCGGAAATCCATGGACATCTTGTCCACTTCGTCCAGCATGAAGATGGGGTTGCGCGTGCCGGCCTTCTTCATCATCTGGATGATCTGGCCGGGCAGGGCGCCGATGTAGGTACGGCGATGGCCGCGAATTTCGGCTTCATCGCGAACGCCGCCGAGCGACATCCGCACGAACTTGCGTCCGGTGGCCTTGGCAATGGACATTCCGAGCGAAGTTTTGCCCACTCCGGGAGGTCCGACGAAGCACAGGATGGAGCCCTTGGGGTTCTTCACCAGGCGCCGCACGGCGAGAAATTCGAGGATGCGTTCCTTGATTTTTTCGAGGCCGTAGTGGTCGCTTTCGAGGACTTGTTCGGCGAATTTGAGGTCGCGGATTTCCTTGGACTTTTTCTTCCACGGCACCGCCAGCAGCCAATCGAGATAATTGCGGGAGACCGTGGATTCGGCCGACATGGGCGGCATGTTTTCCAGCCGCTTCAACTCGGCCATGGCCTTTTCCTGGGCGTCGGCGGTCATGCCGGCGGTCTCGATGCGCTTTTTCAGCTCGTCGATTTCGCTCTTTTCGCCGCGGCCCAATTCCTTCTGGATGGCCTTGATTTTTTCGTTGAGGTAATACTCTTTTTGCGCCTTCTCCATCTGGCGCTTCACGCGGCCCTGAATGGTGCGGTCCACATTCAGCTTCTCGATTTCGATGTCGAGCATTTCGGCCACGCGGGTGAGCCGGTCGATGGGATCGAAGATTTCGAGGAGTTCCTGCTTCTCTTCGAGGGTCAGCGGGAGATTGGCGCCCACGGTGTCGGCCAGTTTGCCGGGTTCATCTCCGCCGCGGATGGCCTGGAGCATCTGCTCGTAATTCAGATTCTGGCTGAGCTTGACGTACTGTTCGAACAACCCGGTGACGCGGCTCACGAGGGCATCCAGTTGGGGCCCGGTTTCCACCCGGTAGCTCGCAGTTTTTACGATGGCGCGGAAGAAACCGTCCTCATCGGAAACCGAAACCACCTTGGCGCGTTCCACACCTTCCACCAGCACCTTGATGTTGCCGTCGGGCAGCTTGAGGCTCTGCACGATGTTGACGATGGTGCCCACATTGAAAATTTCGTTCGGCTTGGGCTCGTCCACCGAGGCATCGTGCTGGGCCGCCAGGAAAATTTTCTTGTCGCCGGCCATGGCTTCCTCAAGTGCCCGGACGCTCGATTCCCGCCCGACTACGAATGGGGTCATCATGTACGGAAAGATGACCACTTCGCGGATGGGCATCATCGGCAGACGTTTTGTGTCGGGTTTTTCCTTCGATGTAAGCATTGTTCTCCCCAGGGGGGCTCGGCCCGGCCCCTGGTCCTCTCTGGTCTACAAGAAGCTCTTTTTAGGAAAGTCTGGGGCTAACCGGCCTTTTCCAATATTGTAAGACTGATTTTCTGCGACAGCACCATTTCCTTGGTGACCTGGAATTCGCGCACCTTTTTATAGGACGGCAGATAGTACATCAGGTCGAGCATCAGATCCTCGAGGATCATGCGCAAGCCGCGCGCGCCCACCTTACGTTCCATGGCCAGGTCGGCGATAGCTTCGAGGGCTTCATCGCTGAATTTCAGACGCACATTCTCGAACTCAAAGAGCTTCTGATACTGCTTGATGATGGCGTTCTTGGGCCGCGACAAAATCTGAATCAGCGCCGAGCGGTCCAGGTCTTCCAGTACCGCATTTACCGGCAGACGACCGATGAATTCCGGAATGAAGCCAAACTTGATCAGGTCGATGGGCTGTGCGTGGGAGAGCAGATCGATGTCCCGCCGGCCGCTGGTGCCCGAGCTCCGGATGGTAGCCTTGTCGTCTTCCTGCAGGAAGCCCATGGACTTCTTGCCGGTGCGCCGGGCGATCACCTTCTCCAGCCCGACGAATGCGCCACCGCAAATAAAAAGGATATTGGTGGTGTCCACCGGGGTGAATTCCTGGTGCGGATGCTTGCGCCCGCCCTGCGGCGGAACATTGGCCACCGTGCCTTCCAGAATCTTCAGGAGCGCCTGCTGCACGCCTTCGCCCGATACATCGCGGGTGATCGACGGATTCTCGTCCTTGCGGCAGATCTTGTCGATTTCATCGATGTAGATGATGCCTTGCTGGCACTTCTGCACATCGCCGTCGGCTGCCTGCAGCAGTTTCAGGATAATATTTTCGACATCTTCGCCTACGTAGCCGGCTTCCGTCAAAGTGGTGGCATCCACGATGGCGAACGGCACGTCGAGAATTTTCGCCAATGTCTGCGCCAGCAGCGTCTTCCCCGTTCCGGTAGGCCCGATCAGCAGGATATTGGACTTCTGCAGCTCCACATCGGAATTGCGTATGCGGTTCATGTGGATGCGCTTGCAGTGGTTGTACACGGCCACCGCGAGCTTCTTCTTGGTGGCTTCCTGCCCGATGACATATTGATCCAGAAACTCTTTGACTTCCAAGGGCTTCGGAATCTTGTTCGGGGTTCCCGAGGGCGGCTCGACTTTGTCGTCCTCTAGAATCGAGTTGCATACCGCGATGCATTCATCGCAGATGTAGGCGCGAGGGTAGTCGCTGGGGGAGGAAATCAGCTTTCCGACTACGTCCTGGCTCTTGTGGCAAAACGAACACCGTAAAGCGTCATCCGATCCGGCTCGCTTCAAGCAGTTTTCTCCTCTTCCGCCCGGGGTCCTGGCGGGTGGGAACCTCCAATTAGCTTCGTCTTCATTATCACCTGAACCGGCTCCCTTAGCAATGTAATCCGAAGGTAGGTAAGCGGACCGGGGTAGTACCCCCGGTAAGGGTCAACCCTGGCTGGCGGGCTGAAGCCCGCCGAGGACCGATTACCAATCGGTCCGCAGGATACCATCCTGCCCCACCGGGTCTGGCCCACATAGCTGAGAAATGGCCAAACTCCAGTGGAGGGCCGAAGCCCGCCCCACCAAAAATCAGAGCTACGCCTCCGCCGTTTTACGGGCGTGTTCAAAGAGAAAACTCAGAGTTTTTTCAGTTTGAATATGCGAAGCGATGCGGCCCAGCGTACCATCCTTTTCGAACCTCAGATGCACCGCAGCCACGGGCTCTTTCTGCTGCCGCGCCACCCGTTCCACTTCGCGATCCACCTCATCGCGCGTCGCCCCGATGGCCTCGCGCTCGGAAATCTTGGAGAGCAGCATGGAGGCCCTGACCTCGCGCAGCGCCTTCTCGCGCTGCGTTTCCATGACCTTCTTCCAATCGAGCTTGATGGAGCGCGGGTCCACGCCTTCGCCGGCCATGGCGCGCAAGGTCTGTTCCATGCGGGTCTTGACCTGCCGCTCGACGAACACTTCGGGAACTGGAAAATCGTGCGCATCCACCAGCTTGTCGACGATTTTGTTCTTGGCCTCCTGCTGGGCCTCGAACTCGCGCTGCGCAAAGATGCTCTTGCGGATGGCCTCGCGCAATTCGGCGACGTCGCGGTAATCGCCCAGGTCCTGCGCAAACTCATCGTTCAACTCGGGCAGTTCCTTGCGGCGAATTCCCTTCAGGGTGGCGTGGAATTTGACGGTATGGCCGGCCAAACGCTTGGATCCGTAATCTTCCGGATAGGCGACCTCGAACTCACGCTCTTCGCCGGGAGTGACCCCGCGCAGATTCTCGGTAAAAGCGGGGAAAGTGTCCGCGCCCCCGATTTCGAGCACCATCTCGTCGGTTTTGACGGGCTCGCCCTCCACTCCGCCAAGGCTCTCGAGGGCCACTACGGCATGATCGCCATCTTCTACGGGCCGGGGGTCCACATTGACGTACTGCGCCTTCTGGTCGCGGAGTTCCTCGAGGCGCTTATCGATATCTTCGTCGGTTACCCGTGGATCGCCATAGGGCACTTCGACGCCGCGGTAGTCGCCCAGCTCGATTGCGGGGACCACTTCGAACTCCGCCTTGAACTTCAGGGGCTCGCCATCGTGGAAATGGACATCCTTTATATCGGGTTGACCCACGACGTTGAGGTTTTCGGCCTCGAACTGCTTCTGGAGGAACTTGGGGATCAGATTTTCCAGCACCTGCTGCCGGATATCGCCGGCAAACTGCTTGCGAATGATGCTGGTAGGGGCCTTACCCGGCCGGAAGCCCGGGAGTTTGGCGCGTTTCTGGACGTCGGCCGTAACGCGTCCCACCTCGCTTTCTACATCGACGACAGGGATGGAGATTTCGAGCGAGTGCTTGCAACCTTCTACTAAAGCCAAGTGGAGTGAACCTCAGGGAAAGAAGTGATGGTGTAAATCTCATAATACCACGGGGGGAAGAGGGGGCAAATATTCGCCGCGGAGACGCCGAGACGTAGCGGAGCCGCAAACAAAAGAATATTCACCACAGAGACACGGAGACACGGAGGAAAACAAAGTCAAAACCGGAGGGCACAGAGGTGGCGGAGAACACGGAGGGGTATAGGCCCGGGGTATCGGCGTCTCAGTGGCCTCGGTTCGCGAGAATCGTCGCGGCTTGCGATGATTCTGGCCGGTAGTGGGACAGAGACGCAGCGTGGCGGAGCCGCAACCAGAAGAAGGTTCACCGCGGAGGCGCAGAGACGCGGAGAAAAACAAAAGCAAAGTCAAAACCGGAGAACGCAGAGGGGGCAGAGGTAACCGGCGTTGCCCCGGGGTTCATGAAAACGGTGGGGCGCGGAGACCCAGCGACGCTGCGGTACACGGGCAGTAATGGAGCGCCGGCGGGCGCGCAGGGGCGGAGCGCGTCGTCTCCGGGGATTTCGTACTGGGTTGGGGGGACGCGCTAGCTGCCGGGGCCTGTGTTCGGCCGGGGATCTTTCTTTTCGGGGCGGAAAGATGGAGGGATAGGGGAGGTGACTGCCACGGTGGGGCCGAAGAGATTGACCGGTGGGTTTGCGGACCGGGCTTCGGCGAACAGGATTTCCTCGGGTTCCAGATCGGCAATGGGTTCGTTCGGGAGTTCGCTCCGAAGGGCCTTGAGGCGCTCAAAGTCTTCGATGGCGCGGCGGTACAGGCGCTCGGTTTGGGCTTGATAGCGGAGGAACAGTTTCCAGGCGTCGGACTGCCCCGACATGCGCTGGAAGCCGACGGCGAGGCAGAGGCTGCGATTCTGGGCGCGGGTGACCTGAATGTCGTGAGTGAGTTCGTCGGAGAGGAGGTTCTCCGGGAGTCCGCCCGGGGTGATGGTTTCGGCCATGGCGGCGGTGTGGAGGCCGGCTTCGAGGGCGGAGCAGCGGAGGAGCGCCTGCTGAGCGAGGCGATGCGTTCGACCGCGAATAACTCCTGAGAGTTCACGGGCTGGTAGGTGGCAATAGCGTCGGCGCGGAGATTGGCGGGGGAATCGAGTTCTTCGAGCCGGACGACGGCGAACATGGAAGCGGTGAAGCAGTGCTTCCGGGCGTTCTGAGCGGAGCGGGTTTGGCCCTCGGGTGTTCTGCTCGGCATTCCCGAGTGCGGGCCGGTGGATCGAGCGGCATTCGCGGGCCACCTGCGGCAGAAGAGCGGTGAGGGCGGCATGGGCGAGGTCTGGCAAAAAGAACCGGTGCGCCGCCGCGTGGCGCTCAAGCTCTTCAAAGCCGGGATGAACACGCGCGAGGTGATTGCGCGCTTCGAATCCGAGCGAAGGTCTTGGCTTTGATGGACCGCTCCGCTATGCCAAGGTGCTCGACGCAAGGTCCACGCCGCGGGGCGCGCCGTACTTCGTCTCGGAATATGTGGCCGGTGCTCCGATCACGGCCTATTGCGACAACCAAAGACGCAGCACCCACGAACGGCTGGTATTGTTCATGCGCGGTTGCGAAGGCGTCCAGCATGCCCACCGGAAGGCCATCATCCATCGCGATCTGAAGCCGCCGAACACTCTAATTACCGAGAAGGATGGCAAGGCAGCTCCGAAGATCATGGATATCGGTGTCGCCAAGGCGCTCACGCAAGATTTATTGGACGATGTGGTCGTTTCGCCGAAAGTGTGTCATTTGTATTCGATCACTACGACTACACCACCACTTCCTGAACCCCCGGCTTCATTAGTGTTGACTCCATTCACCGTGGCACCGCCTCCGCCGGCGCCGTACGTCGCAGCATTGTTTCCAGCGCCCTGCGTGGTTCGGCCGTTCGCGCCTCCACCGTAGAAACTGGCACCACCGGCTCCGGAGACTACTTGCCCACTTGCAAGCTGAACTATAGAGATTCCAAATCCGCCAGCCTGTCCCCCGGTATTGATGTCACCTCCGGTAGAGACCGCGCCTCCTGCTCCCCCTAGCGCTACGGCGCCATTAAAAACGGCCGTCATACTAGCGCCACCAGAACCCCCATTGCAAGTCAAGATCGAGGCGAAGGTCGTATTACCGCCGGCCGAACCATTGTTTGCCCCAGCGGCTCCGCCTGCTCCGCCTGCTCCAATGGTTACCGAGTAACTGGGCGCAACGGAAGTAATATACTTTCTTGCGTAGCTTCCTCCTCCACCGCCCCCTGCCGCTCCGCCACCATCGGAGCCGCCGGAACTAACCCCACCGCCTCCACCGCCTCCGCCTACGCATTCGACGAGAATGGCTGAAACACCCGCCGAAGGCGTATAGGTGCCACTAGTCGTGATGACAATTTGGTTTGCCGGCCCTGCTGATGGAATTGCACAACCAGTGGCGCTGCCGCTCACGCTGATTCCCGTTGCAAACTCGCCTGTGCTGCACGCGGAGGTAGCTGCAAGCTGAGTAGCAGTAGTAGCGGTGGTAGCGGTAGTCGCTGTGGTCGCACTGATCGTTCCCGTGCCGGACGTTACAAGGGATGCTCCGGAACCGACGGTCATGGTAGCCGTGGTATTAGTTCCGGTCGTAAGTGCACTAAACGCGGACGGGCCCGCCGGACCGGTGGCCCCAGTTGCGCCCACATTACCGGCCACGTTGAGATTCCAACTGGCGAATGTGCCGCTGCCACCGGTCGTGTCCACGTTGATGACCAGCGTCGTGCCCGAGTAGGAGGTCACAAGGCCTTCCATGTAGTCCGTAGGGGTGGTGGTATAACTCGCCCTTGCCCGGGCTCCGGTTGAGTAGGCCAAGCCGCTCTGCGTAGTGAAAGATGCCGATCCGGTTGCGATCGTCAGTGAGGTTGTGGATGTCGCTGCGTA
>Ga0326728_10002910_pt1 | contig 55395 bp, 39 predicted proteins | sample MB3enrmetagenome_FD_207602 | JGI IMG/M metagenome (GOLD analysis project Ga0326728, IMG submission 207602) | Lab enriched peat soil microbial communities from McLean, Ithaca, NY, United States - MB31MN | ecosystem: Environmental > Terrestrial > Soil > Wetlands > Peat | place: USA: New York... | reverse complement strand
TGGGGATTGCTGTGTGTCCTTTGACTCCAACGCAGCTCGCTCGCTGCGCTCGCTCGCTACTCCCCATGTATCCAACAACCTTCCCTCCCTCTTGTGAAATAATTGTTGGGCTCCAGAGTCCGATATCAGATATCGAATCGGCCTGGATATCCAGGCACCTAATCGAGGGCAACCCACCCCATTTGACCTTCCTTGAGGCGTCGCAAGCATGCCAGCATATCACAGTTCTCCCCGAACACCTTGCAGTTCAAGGGTTGGGAATTGCATACCCCTCCCACGATTTCCACGCCTTCTCGATGAGCTTTCCATTCTCAACATTGAAGACCAGATATGGAAGATTCCCCTTTCCAGGAGGATTCGGGCTCGTTTGATGAATTCCCATGGCTACCATCCCGTCGAACCAGTTCTCGCGGCGTATTCCGGTCACCTCACTCCAAGGTATAACGAAATGGCGAGGGGCTCCCGGAGTCCGCCGATGAGGCTTTAGATCCGCAATGAGGCCTTCCTCGGTGATGCTGATTTGAGTGGGCGCATAAACTTCGACCGTGACTTTGAGTAAGTATCTTGTCAAGAGAAGGCCGAACAGGAGGCCGATTCCCATTGCAAAGGAAAAAACACCTATTCCTGTCGCAGGCCCGTAATGACCTCCAGAATCTATCCCCAATAGCGCGCCTATCGCACCCGATGAGACGGCATACATAACCATCTCCCTTAGAAACGTAGCGCGGCAGGCGACAGTCATGTCATTGGTGCAATAGGACATTGGACTCGCACTTGGGGTACGCGCACAACAAGCGATAAATGCAGCGCTTTGTCTCTTCGATTTGTGCAGGACCCCTGCGCCGAACACCTCGCGAAGGGGGGCCTGTCGAAAGGCGAAGGTTGTGAGAGATGTTCATCGAGAAAAGTCATCCATAAAGCTCCTTGTCCATGGCGCAATCAACCCACATGTTTCTGCATCATGCCCCGGCTCGAAGAACCCAGTCCCTCACTTTGGCAAATTGGTGTAAACCGTCGTGAAGTGACCGAACCGCACAAATCTTGCTTCGAAGCCATCCCAACGAAACACACCGCGATAGGGCCCTACCTTCAAGGTCCAAAGATTGCGACCTCCCTCCAGTTGATGGCAGTTCCACTTTCCAGGAAGAGTCAGTCTCTCGGTGGTTGCGAATTGCAGGAGGAGCTGATCATACCCCTCTCGGATAGAGTCAGGTAGTTTCCTGAAGGAAGTCTGACCCTCGGGAGTCAGGGTGACAAGAACCATTCAGTGGCTCTTGGTCGACGCAGCCTTGCGGAACTCGAGGTAGGGGACAGCTGGCTTCTGCAACTCCCTTTCTGCCCATTCCAAGAAGGTCTTGGGGGGGACTGCATCCATGAACTCCTCCAAAACCTCACTGTAGGTCCGGCCTCCAGTCTTGTAGAGTTTGAGGCGACGAAGCACCTCGGACGGTATCGTGATGGTGGTCACATCTCCTGCCATGGCAGTACTAAACAATTGTTACAATTGTCTTAAGCCTTGCGATGGAAACCCAGAAAGAAGGGTCAGGACCGCTCCGCACCCCCCTGCTCCCAATCCACCCGATTCCCGCACGCCCCCTCCTTGCAAGGGTGGGTGCACGTCCCACGCCGTGGAGCTGGGGTGGGGGCCTAGTCATCTGAAACTGGGCGTGCTGGACCCTTTTGGTCACTCCCCGGGACCCCCCCGGGGGGTTCGTCGGGGCAGGGTATCCGCTCTGAGCTGTGACCAGCCAACGAGGCAGGGGCACAGCTCATTATGCCAGGTCTCAGCTAGACGCATCGCCCGGCAGCGAACCTTCTTGAGTCATGGAGCGCTGGCTGACAGTCCGGGAAGTTCTCACCGAGAGCAACACAGCTCATCGATGAAGCGATGCGCTGGGGCGGGTGCTCGGTAAAGGTGGTGTCGGCTACGTGAGAACAACGGACAGCGAGAGGGACAAGGCTATCCTTGATGGAGGGCTGTTGCAGGGGCGAAGTGACATTGGAGACGCAAGACGGAAGGCTGAACAGACATAACACCTCAAATAGCTCCATATTCTCGCACCGAACATGTTGGCTTCTGTCGGTACGTCAGGAAAGCAGCAATTAGCGAACGTGAATGTCCTGGTCCTGATGGCCTTGACCGTTGTAATGGTCATCCCGAGCTTCTCTGTCATCGGGTCTGGGGTGGTACAGCCAACTCTCCCTGCGGCGATAGTAACGAGCCACTCGGATGCAATTGCAAGGGGGTCACAGACGCTGCCCGTCGCGGGAAACGTCCCAGCGGGCGTATCATCAAGACAGTCAATCAGCAACGCGGACACAGGGAGCGGCGGCGCAACCCCTGCCCTCCGCTCGAGTTCGGAAGCATCTACAGGTCCTGAGGAGAGACAGATATCGCAGTCCCTTGTTGCGCAGGCCCCCGCAACCATTTTGCCTCAGCCAGCAGGGAAGCTCAGTTCTGCAGCAAGTGACACACCCTATGGGAACGGAGTCGGCAGTGTCGGCCCTACGATAGGCATTAGCGGGGAGGGGACTTCCTTGACAAGCGGAATCACCTCGCAAGCCGTGTCCCCTGCTTCTGGGGGAGGCACCAGCCCCCCCGTGTATGAAACGGGAACAGTGGCGGCGACTGTGGCCGTAGGGGCGAGTCCATATGGCGTGGTGTATGACAACGGGAACGGATACACGTACGTGGTGGAGTGTGACTCGAGCGCGGTGGGCGTGATCTCAGGAACGACGGTGGTGGCCACGGTCGGGGTCGAAACCGAGCCTTTTGGCGTGGGGTATGACAGCGGGAATGGGGACGTCTACGTGGCTAACTATGATTCGAACAGCGTGAGCGTGATCTCTGGGACGACAGCGGTAGCGACAGTGCCCGTGGGGACCGGTTCGAATCCGTATGGTGTGGGGTATGACAGCGGGAACGGGTACGTGTACATCACAGACAATGGGAATAGCAAGGTTAGCGTGATTTCGGGGACGACAGTGGTGGCGACGGTCAATGTCGGGGCAAAGCCCACTGGCGTGGGGTATGACTACGGGGACGGGGACGTGTACGTGGCAAACCAAGGGAGCAACAGCGTGAGCGTGATTTCGGGGACGACAGTGGTGGCGACGATGGCCGTGGGGACGAATCCGTATGGTGTGGCGTATAGCAACGGTAACGGGAACGTGTACGTGGCAAACCAAGGGAGCAACAACGTAAGCGTGATTTCGGGGACGAAGGTGGCGACGACGGTGGACGTGGAGGCGAGTCCGTATGGTGTGGCGTATGATAGCGGAAATGGATATGTGTATGTATCCAACGGAGGTTCGAACAGCGTGAGCGTGATCTCTGGGACGACAGTTGTGGCAACGATCGGTGTCGGGACTAGTCCCACAGGCTTGGGGTATGACAGCGAGAATGGGGGCGTGTACGTCGCAAACAATCTCGATAGCACTGTGGACGCGATATCCACCATCCTCGACGTGGGTACCTTGGGGGGGACCCTAGTGGCCCCTCACCCTTCGGTCATGGCGACGGTCCCGGTCGGGGTCAGTCCCGATGCTGTGGGGTATGGCAACGGGGACGTGTACGTGGCGAACCAAGGGAGCAACAGCGTGAGCGTGATTTCGGGGACGACAGTGGTGGCGACAGTCAATGTCGGGACCCATCCTCGTGGTGTGGGGTATGACGGCGGGAATGGGGACGTGTATGTGGCTAACTATGGTTCGGACAGCGTGAGCGTGATCTCGGGAACGACGGTGGTGGCTACGGTCGGAGTCGGGACCGAGCCTGTTGGCGTGGGGTATGACAGCGGGAATGGGGACGTCTACGTGGCGAACCTTGGTTCGGACAGCGTGAGCGTGATCTCGGGAACGACGGTGGTGGCTACGGTCGGAGTCGGGACTTATCCTTGGGCCGTGGGGTATGACAGCGGGAATGGGGACGTCTACGTGGCGAACTTTGGTTCGAGCAACCTGAGCGTAATCTCGGGGGCGACGAACAAGGTGGTGGCGAATATCGGGGTCGGGTCCTCTCCTCATGGCGTAGGGTATGACAGCGAGAACGGGGAGGTGTACGTGGCGAACATTGGTTCGAACAGCGTGAGCGTAATCTCTGGGACGACGGTGGTGGCTACGGTCGGAGTCGGGACCGAACCTGCTGCCGTGGGGTATGACAGCGGGAATGGGTGCATCTACGTGGCGAACGCAGCGTCGAACAACGTGAGCGTGATTTCGGAGGCGACTGTGGTGGCGACGGTTGGGGTCGGAAATGATCCTTGGGGTGTGGGGTATGACAATGGAAACGGGAGCATGTACGTGGTGAACGCGGGTTCGAACAGCGTGAGCGTGATTACCTCTCCTTGGGGGACGGTTTCTCCCCAGACATTCATTATGGACGTGGGGCAGGACCTGCTGCTCATTGCCCCGCTTGTCTTCGTGAACCCTGGGATTCTAGCGGTCTCTGCGACCGTTTCCCCCGCCACAGGTCTCGGTTGCACGGGCTTGTCTGCAACGCTGACCAGCGTGAGCGGGGTGTGCACGGCGACGAGTCCCGGGACTTACACAGCGACCCTGACCGCGACCGGGACGCTGGGGAGCAGTGTGTGGACGTCGGACACCGTGACAGTGACCTCGGACCCGGCCGTGAGCGCTCCGACCCCCACACGCGCGGGGGCCGATGTCGGGCAGATAGTGCTCTTCTCCGCAGTGGCGGGCGGAGGGCCGGGCACGTATTCCTCCTATGCTTGGAGCGCCCCCACAGTCTTGGGGTGCGCCTCATCCACATCCAACACCCTGACCTGCGTGCCGACCGGGCCCGTCAGCTCGGGTGCGGTGAGCGTGAACGTGACCGACACGAACAACATGACGTCGGCGACGGCATCTCGGGCGTATACCGTATCGACCGACCCCACCATCTCGGCACCAACCGCAAGTAAGTATGCCTTAGACGTGGGCCAGAGCGCCCTACTCACCACCTCCGCCACGAACGGGACTGGCCTCCCCTCTACCTATGCGTGGCTGGGTCTGCCGATTGGGTGTGCGAGCGCGAACAAGACAACAGTCACGTGCGCTCCCACCGCGGCCGGCACATACTCTGTGGTCGCCACCATCAAGGACTCAAACGGCTTCAACGTGAGCTCGCTGGCCATCACCCTTGTCGTCTCTCCATCTCTGCACAGTGCAGGTCTCTCGTCCTCACGGAGCACAATGGACGTGGGGCAGAGTGCGATCCTTTCCGCAAGGATAAGCGGGGGCACGGGAACATACTCTTATGGCTGGACCGGACTTCCCTCGGGCTGCACCGCCTCCAACTCGGCAATCCTGACCTGCATGCCACAGGCTGCGGGAAGCTTCGTGGTGTGGGTCTGGACGAACGATACCAACGGTGCATCGTCCAGTGCCTCCACCAGCCTGACGGTGTCGGTCGACCCCATCATCTCCGCTCCGCTGGCCGCACCATCGGCCCTCGATCTCGGTCAGAACGCCATGCTCGCCGCGACCGCCACCAACGGCACAGGGCGTGCGTCAGAATATGCGTGGTCGGGTCTCCCATCTGGATGTCTTTCCTCCGACTCCCTGAGCATCACCTGTTCACCTACCGAGGCCGGTACCTACAGCGTCTCCGTTTCCATCCAGGACTCCAATGGTTTCAACGTGAGCTCCTCGACCCTCGTCCTGATGGTCTCGCCTGTACTGGGGACCGCAACACTGGCGGCCTCCCGGACAAGCCTGGATGTGGGACAGACCGCAACCCTCTTGGTCTCGGTCAGTGGGGGGTCGGGAGTCTACAGCTACGGGTGGTTCGGGCTTCCCATAGGATGCCTCTCTTCGAACTCCGCCTTCCTGAGCTGTGTTCCGGCCTCCCCCGGCACCTATGCTGTCCGGGCATGGACGAATGACTCCAACGGGGCCAGTTCCAACGCGTCTGTGACACTGACGGTCTCAACGGACCCTGCAATCACAATTCCGCTCGCGAACCGGACTGCACTTGATATCGGTCAGTCCGCAAGCCTCCTCGCCACCGCAAGCAACGGAACGGGCCTGGTGTCGACATACTACTGGCTGGGTCTCCCTGGAGGGTGCACGGGTTCCAGCACGCTCTCTCTGTCGTGCGGTCCGGCCGTCACCGGCACCTATGGCATCACAGTCTCCATCACTGACTCGAACGGTATGACAGCGACCTCGCTGCCTGTCACCCTAGTGATCTCTCCTGCCCTTGCCACCCCTACACTCTTCACCTCAATAGGCGCACTTGACGTCGGTCAGTCGGTCGTGCTCGCATCGTCCGTCTCTGGCGGCTCCGGGAGCTACACGTACTCATGGGCCAACCTGCCTCACGGGTGCGTTTCCTCCAACATCGCGGCATTGACCTGCTCCCCCACCACGGTCGGGGCCGGCACGTTCTCGGCCACGGTCACGGTTGTCGACTCGAACGGAGTTCCCGTTACCAGCTCCGCGATCTTGCTGACAGTGTCTGCTGACCCCTCAGTGAGCGCGATAACCGCCACCGTGACGTCACTTGACGTCGGCCAGTCCGTGGGCCTCTCGGCCAGTGCGACCAACGGGACTGGCCTGCAGTCTACGTACACATGGGAAGGACTTCCAGTGGACTGCACGAGCCTCGGTACCCTCTCAATGACGTGCGTTCCTACTTTGATGGGAGCATACAGCGTAATGGTCTCCATCACAGATTCCAACGGGATGACGGTCTCCTCCAGGCCGTTCATCCTGATGGTCTCCTCAGCTCTGGGAACACCATCGCTGGAGAGTTCCTCTCGCTCACTGGACGTGGGCCAGTCGGTCACCCTCTCAGCCACGGTCTCTGGCGGCGGCCTTCCCTACACGTACGTCTGGAAGGGGCTTCCCACGGGATGCGTGGGCACCAACGCAGCGACACTGGTATGCAACCCCTCAGTTGCCGGGAGCTCGACCGTCTCGGTCACAGCGACGGATGCGAATGGTGCGTCTCTCTCAAGCTCCCCCGTCAACCTGACCGTCTTTGCCCGCCTTGCGCCCGGGAGCATCGCCATGACTCCAGGGACCCTTGACCTAGGGCAGGGGACGAAGCTTACCGTTTCCGTGGCAGGTGGATCTGGGGGCTTGAGTTACGCCTGGAGCGGGCTTTCCTCCGGTTGCACGACATCCAGCACGGCCCAGCTGTCCTGTACCCCCAGCGTGACTGGAGAGTCATGGGTCTCGGTGGAAGTGACGGACAGCAACGGGGTTGTCGTATCGGTCGGCCCTGTGCCCCTGACGGTCTTCCCTGCCCTGGGGACCCCAACCCTGGCCGCTAGCGTCACCTCCCTCCAGTTGGGGGGCAGTGTTACCCTGACGGTGGACGCGAGCGGAGGAGAGGCGCCGCTCACCTACGGCTGGAGCGGGCTTCCAGCCGGGTGCGCCTCGGTGAACTCACCGGTGCTCGTCTGTGTACCTTCGGCGACGGGGACGTTCACCGCGTCAGTGACCGTCACCGACTCGGCAGGGGCCTCTACAAAGGCCATGACCTCCCCGGTGACAGTCAGTTCGGTGCCAAGCCAGGGATTTGCGAGCGGGACGAACGGACTCGGATGGACCGTCATGGGACTCGCCCTGGTGGCGGTGCTGATCGGAGTGTTGGCCATGATACTCCTCCTGCGGAAAGGAGGGGCATCCCCTCCAGCGGCGAAGGAGACACCCAAGGACTCCAAGGGGGAGGAAACCCCTGTCTCCTCGTCGGTCGAAGCGTCCGCTCCCAAGGAGACCGTAGCAGGGAAGGACGCGACCTGAGGAGTATTGACCGAAACCGGCGGTGAACACAAGGAACCCAAAGATTGACTCTTCGGACCGAAAGGTACCCATTGATGGCACTCCTTCCGCACGGCGTACAAACCTACTCTCGCCGTAAGTGGGGCCCGGGGGGGATATGGTTAAATATACTATATGTATACATACATCTGATGGCACAGTCCGCTCATGCTCCCCGCACTGAATTCTCGAAACCGGGAGCCAACCCAACCCTCGAAACCATAGAGTACATCCGAACCGCGCTCCGAGAGGCTGACGGGCCCCTCAGCCGGAACCAGCTCCTCGCAATCCTGTCTAGGTGGGAGCATTCGACGACCCGTCAGAGTCTCAATGCTGCGATTGCTTTCCTGGGGGCAGATGGAAGTGTGGCAGAGGGAAGCAAGGGATTGATCTGGGTTCCCTCTGCGTCGACTCAGCTAGCAGAAATCATCCACAAGGGCCAGAGACTCTGATGAGTCTCGGGGCGAGCGAGATTGTCCTTTCCTCTGCGGCAGCCTCGGCCCTCCAGAGGCTCGAATCGGGCGAGGTCCAGGACGGGGCTACCATTGCAAGGCGAGTTCGATCACTTCGGGCGATTCTTCTCTCTGACATTCTGCACGGGGAGGTCGTCAAGAGAGACTCCATACCGAGGCACTTCCGGCTCGAGTATGGTGCTGAGAATCTCTACGTAGAGGACCTGCCGTCGTTCTGGCGTCTCCTCTACACTGTAGTGCATGTCGGAGAGCAACGGCACATCGTGGTCTTGGAGATTGTTGATCACCCAACGTACGACAAGTGGTTTCCTGGCCGTCGAAGGCGCTAGGAATCGCGAGCCCCTGATCCTGGCACTGGGATGTGCAAGCCACAGGCTCCAACGAGCACCAACCCCACGGCAAGGTGCACGCTGGAAGGGCAATGGTTAAGACATGTGATACTGCGAGAAAGGTCTGCCAGGAATCTCCTGACCTATAGTGTGATCAACCCACGCCTTTCCGTATCCCTTAGTAGCAGGCATCAGGTCCCTCCTTTGGTCGACAGAACCATCAGTCAGACGCCAAGGGGGTGTAAAGGTCTATATACTCCACTAGCTTGTACCCTATCGATGGCAATCTCCGCACACAAGGGCTCGTCGGTTCCTGACGTGTATTTGACAACGGTCGAGTTGATTGGTGAAATGCTTGAGCGCGCGTCTGTCCCGGTCAGCCGGAATTGGTTACTCGGCCAACTAAAGGCCAAGGGTCACTCCACCACGAGACAACGCCTGAACCGCGCCCTTGGTCATTATGCCCGGTTGGGAGTGGTCGTGGAGGGGTCCAAGGGTGTTCAATGGACCTACTCGGACAGTGACTCCTTGAGGAGAGCGTCCGTCCTAGGCAGGGAAATCTGAGGGCGAGCCTTGCCCTTTCGCCCCACCGCCGTACGGATCCACCCTGAGGTAGATGCCACTTACGCCGCTATCGAGAGAGATGCACAGGAAGGTCGACAACCTGCCGCCGCCGTGTGGAAAGCTCTACAAACCTGCCTGGCCCGAATCCACATGGATGGTCAGTGGGGAGAGGTCATTCCCCCCAAGAAAATCCCTGCCTACTTCAGAAAGCGTTACGAAGTTACCAATCTTTATTGCATCGACCTGGCGTCGTTCCATCGCGGCTTCTACACAATCCACCTCCGTGAGGTCATTCTTTTGGATATCGTAGATCATGCGAGATACGATGAATTGTTCCCGGGGAGTCGGAGAAGGTAGGCGCGCCCGGGTCCCTATCGTCCGATAGTTACCAGAATCCCCCACCCCCCTCCTGGCAAGGGTGGCTGCTCGCCCCACACCGTAAAGATGGTGTCGGGGCCCAGTAGCCCAAAACTAGGGATGGTGGACCTTTTCGCTCACCCTCTGGGATCACCCCGGGGGTTCCCTGAGGGGAGGTCATAGGTTGTGAACAATTCCACAACCATGAGTCTGTGGTGAGAAGGAAGGTAAGGGTGATTTTCGCGACTCTTTCTCCTTGCCAAGGTCCTTTGATGGGGACTTCTCCGTGACCGGCTGCGCTCCCCTCCTCTTGCGCAGGAGGAGCACGACTACCGCCGTGACCACTACCGCCACGACCACCCCGATGAGGATGTAGCCCTCGAAACCGGGCAGACCGAGGAAGCCGGTCGAACTCACGAATTTGGCCGTGATCGTGATGGTCGCGTTCGACCATGCCGTCTTCCCATTCAGCGTGGCCTCCACGGTAAGGACCGCCGTGCCCGTTTTCGACCCGGCGGCAAAGACGGTAGACGAACCATTTGCCGAACTTAGTGTGCCTAGGCTGTTGCTCAGCGTCCAGGAATATGCCACTCCCGACGGGCACGTCCCGGTTGAGCAGTGAGGGATTGCAGTGAATGTGAAGTTCCCATTCAATTGCAATGTGGCGGTGCTAGGGGCAATCGCAACAGCAGTGAGCCGGATGGTTCCAAGAGGTGCGATCACCGAGACGGAACTATCGTTGCTGTTAGTGACATATACAAAGCCGTTCGCATCGTCGTATGCCACCCCGTAAGGTTCAGACCCCACGGTGATGGACTTCTCGACCCTGTCCGTAGTCCCGTTGATCACGGTGAGATTGTTAGAATTCAAATTTGTGACGTAGACAAAGTCCCTAGAGGTATCGACCGCGACCCCCACTGGGTCTGACCCCACTGGAAGGGAGCCGATCACCGAGTTCGTGGTGGCGTTGATCATGGTCACACTGCTGGAGTTGCTGTTGGCAACGTAGAGTTGCCCGTTCGAGCTGTCGAACGCGATGCCCGATGGCTCCGAACCGACCGGGATGGATCCTACGGTCCTGTCGGTAGAACTATTGATAATCGTCACATTGTCCGACCCCGAGTTGGTGACGTAGACAAGTTGATTGTGCCAGTCATAGCATACTGCGTTAGGGTACAACCCAGACTGGATGGATCCGGCAAGGGTGGTGTTTGCCCCGTACACCATTTGGATCCCACCGTTGACGCAAATGCCGCCCCAGGTTGGGGTCGCGATGTAGACCCGCCCGTTGGCACTATCATATGCGACTCCGGTTGCCTCACCGTTCAGGTTGACTCCCCTCACTTCCTGATTTGTCTCGCCACTTATCGCGGTAACGTTGTCTGCCCCGCAGCCAAAGTTGGACAAATCGATCGTTACGTAGACATAATCGTCAGCCGTGTCAACGGTCAGTGCCGAGGGCCCTCCGATGGGGGGCAGACGAACCGTGGCAGAGACCTGGCCCGTAAAACCGTTGATGACGCTCACGCTACTGGAGTTCGAGTTAGCAACGTATATGTCTCCATCAAGCTGGTCGAATGCGATTCCCATAGGGTCAGAACCGACGGTTAAGTTTCCCATCACACAGTTCGTGCAGTGAGGGGTGGGCTCGGCGAAATCCGTGACCGCAAGAGATGCTACAGGAACTCGTTCGGCCATTGCTCCGTCGGCTTGGGCAAAAGCCCCCGACAGGACCGCTACAAGGGCAAGCACGACCACCGGCCCTGCAATCATGCCACTCATCCAGGTGTAAGGAGGCAGCAGGTGGGAGATATACCTTGGCTTGCCGAAATGGACCCCTTCTTGAGGCATGGTGGAGAAACCGCCAGCGAACGCAATCACCCGCAGAGTGGGGTCCTCGAAGCCATGCTTGATCTGTGCCTCCACCGGCCCTCGGGGCGCATTTACCCCTACAAAGTCAAATAGTTCAGTGTATTGCGTTATTTGTAGGGGTAGGGAGAGGAATGGTTCAAGTGGTTCGAAAGCGGGTTGGTCAGCACGACTACTTCTATCTGCAGCACACGATTCGAGAGCGGGGACAACCGGAGAAGAAGGAACGGTACCTCGGAACCTCAGTGCCAGACAACGTGGAAGCACTGAGCGAACGTTTCCTTCACGACATCTATCTCAAACAGTGGGTAGGGAAGCTTGAGCGAATCCGGAAGGGGTATCAGGCAGAAATTCATCGGATCTCCAAGTCAGCGGTCGAGAAAGAAACAGAGACCCTCTCCATTGACTTCACCTATAACTCGCAGCGGATTGAGGGCTCCACTCTCACGCACAGGGAGACCGCCGACCTCCTCGAACACGGGATCACCCCTTCCGGGAAGCCGCTACGGGATGTGAAAGAAGCGGATGCCCATCGGCAGATCTTCTACGACATGCTGGCTTATGTCAAAGAGTTGAATCTCCACGAGGTTCTATTCTGGCATCGAAAACTCTTTCTCTCCACCCGACCCGACATTGCTGGCAAGCTGAGAGACCATCAGGTTCGCATTTCTGGCAGCAAGTTCCTCCCTCCTACTCCGGTGGAGATCTCACCGTTGCTCGAAGATTTCTTTCGTTGGCTGCGCAAGAAGAGGCTCGACTATCACCCAGTAGAACTGGCTTCCCTCGTTCATCTTAAGTTCGTAACCATCCACCCCTTCACTGACGGGAATGGCCGATTATCGCGTCTGATGATGAATCATGTTCTGAAGCGGAGCGGCTACCCACTCTTTGTGGTCCCCTACCAAGGCAGGAGCAGCTACTATCGAGCGTTGGAGAGTGCTCAGACGAGGAAAGAACCCATGGTCTTCGTCCGCTGGCTTGTCAAGCGCTACATCAAAGAGTTCCAGAGGTTCATGGAAGCTCAATGACCCCTCCCTTCTCGCAAGGCACCCCTTGTTAACGGGGGAGATGCTCGTAGATGTTGCGCCAAGTGCCGAACCTTAGAACCTTGACTTCGGACCCGGTCCAAGAGTACAGACAGCGATAGTCCCGCCAGTCCGGATTCAGATCCTCTGGAAACTTGAGTGTCCAAAGGTTAGGAGCATTGCGCAACGGGTGTGTTCGATAAGACCCGGGGAGTACGAGTTTCGGCTTGGCTCGCCACTCCTCCAGAATGTCAAAGAATGCCTGGAGTGCGTCTTTGGGAATCCGATGCGCGGTCGCATCTGCCTCCAAGGAATACTCGAGGTGGACCATGGCCTACTTGAGACCATGGCGTCGGCGGAATTCCTCGGCCGTGATTCCTGGTCGCTTCAGCTCTTGGGCGGCCCACTTGACAAACTCCTCCGGAGCGAAGTTGTCCATGAACTCCTCAAGAACCTCATCCCAGGTCTTGCCCCCTGTCTTATAGAGTTGAAGTTGCCGCACTGTGTCAGGGCGCAGGGAGATAGTTGTGTAGTGAGCACTCGACGCCATGATCGTACAATGGTAATTATGGTAATAACAGTTTCGGGGAATGGCTCCTCTTGGGCATGGTGATCTCAACCTACCCGATTCGACGGTCGAGGGGGTCGATGCCCATTTGTGGGCCTTCCGCACGGTGAGAGAATGTGAGGGAAAGGTCATGGTTCTACTCGGTAGCCCCCCATTTCCTGGCGAGCAATGCATGAACTCAGGGCGGAGGAAGGGCACCCTCCGCCAGGTGTTCGACTTCCGAGGTGGAGACCGCACTCACTCCTTGAATCCTTCTGAAGTCCTTGTCATAGGTCCAGATGGGCGCAGACAGAACATCGGCCAGAGCCACGTATGCCTCGTCGTTATCGGCATGGGCCCGTTTCGCCCGTTCCCGGGCTGCGGGTAGTGCAAGCACGAAAATCTCAGTAGGAATAACCTGCACGTTCGTCAGGATGTCCTTCAACAACGTCTCCACGACATCCCTGGGCTTACCGGTGCGCTTGATCACCATGGGGAGATGCTTCTTGATCTCCACTACGACCACTTCGGGCGCGTAGAACTCCAGATCCCCGTGCCCAAGAAGGATCCCTCGGGTGGGACCTTCAGCGATGAGGCTTGCGAGAAACACACTCGCATCGAGGACGATGCGAGTCACGGAAGTCTTCTGACCGCGGCCTTGTTGATGATCCGGCCCAGCTCCACCGCATCCTTCTCAGTCATCCTCGATCCCGCGAGGAGGCGGTCGTAGACCCTGAGCCGGTCAAGTTCCCGAACGATGGCGTGGCGAACCACCTCGGCCCACTTGATCTCTGGGTGTTTCCGCATTTCGTGGTGTACCTCCTCGGAAAGAGCCAAGGTCATGTTCGTCATCAAATATTACATGTCATACTGATATAAGTAGATTACGTATGTCTGGACTTTCCCACCATGTTGCCCTTGGCCCGATGAGAAAGCGGTGACCCTTGGAGAGGCGGGTCTACCACGTGCCCGTTCCCGGCACCCCCCCTCTAGCGGGGGTAGGGTAGGCGTCCCACGCCGTGGAGACGGGAAGGGGGCCTAGCCACGCAAAACTAGGGGTGCTCGACCTTTTCGGTCACATCCCAGGATCCCCGGGGGGGTTGGTCGGGGCAGGCCATGGTTATTGATCAGGCTAACAATCCCACCTTTTCTACCGATTCTGGCAACGCTTCAGAATCTATGTGGGTGGAGTCTGTGGTGATTCGGGTGGTTTCGGTCCCGTCACGGACTCAGCAGATTCTGTGTGTGATGGCATCTTGAACCTATGTGGATACGAACTCCGCCACAGCGCTAGGGCGAGGGCAACCCCAGAAGCTGCCACCCCAACCACCATTGCTACAACCGAACCGAGCAGCTGGCTGGACGGAGAAGTGGAAGAGTGTGGAGTGGGTTTGACAATGGTGATAGTTGCCGAGTTACTGACTGTCTTTCCCTCCAAAGTCGCGTTGACGATAAGCGTCACCTCTCCTGAGCCATTCCCAGCCTTGAACTCCACGGTCGACTCGTTCGACAGCCCTAACGTTCCCAAGTGATTGGTGAGGTTCCAGGAGTAGATGGTGCCAGTTGGACATGTTCCGTTAACACATCTGAGGGTAGCCGCGAACGTGACGTTCTCCCTCGGGCCTACGCTAGTCGTGGACGGGCTCACTGAGACTGATGAAAGCAGAGAGAGGTTGATGGTCGATATGACAGTGTTCGACGCCCCTGATATGACGCTGACACCGCTGGTCCCGTTGGTTACGTAGATGTCTCCGTCGCTGGGATCATAGGCAATCCCATTGGGACCACCCTCCACCGGAATAGACGCGACGACAGTGTCGCTCATGCCGGATATCACAGTCACATTGTTCGCCGTCACAACATAGAGGTCCCCGTTGGCGCTGTCACACGCGATGCCCGTCGGCCCCCATCCCACTTCGATTGTCTTGAGCACGGAATTGTTGGACCCAGAGATTATCGTAACGTTAGACTCGACGTAACACACGAGACAGTCGCCACCGCCGTAGTCGGACACATAGATGTTCCCATTGTCCGGGTCAACCCCAATACCATCCGAACCACCAAGGCCATCTGTGTTCGAGATGTTCTTGATGATAGAGTTGGTTGCGTCAGAGATGACCGCTACGCCGTACCCTCCCCCATAGTTGGCAACATAGATGTTGTTGTTGTCACTGTCATAAGCCACAGCCGCCGGGTTTGTTCCGTAGGGTATTCCCTCTGGTATGGTCTTGATGACGGTGTTAGTGAAACCAGAGATGACACTTATGCTGCCCGGCCCGTTCGTATTCGCGACATATATCTCACTGTTGTGGCTGTCATAAGCTACTGCCACTGGCATCGAGCCAAAGCCAACCGGTATCATCTTGACCACTGAGTAGTTCACGCTTGAAATCACGGTCACGTTGCCAGTAGTAACGTCAGCGACATAGGTGTCGCCATTCTGGCTATCGTATGCTAGACCAACTGGGCCGCCACCACGGTCTGATATTCTCTTGATCAGAGAGTTGTTCGCATCAGAGATTACGCTCACGTAGCCAGGATAGTTTGTGGTGTAGAGGGTTCCAGTGTTACTGTCGAATGCAACCCCGTAAGGATCGAAAGCGAACAATTGATGCTTTGCTGTAGAGGTAGGGTTAGACGCACCTACCAACTCGACCCCCGACAGAACCACTATCAGTGATAGGCCAACCACCATGCCTGCGCGCACCCCTAGCATCTGTTGCACGGAGGCGGCTGGTGGGAGATATACCTTGCCTAGCTGGCCGAAAGGCACCCGTTCAGGCAGTATTTTTGACCTTCATAGCGCGTAGGAACGGGGGTCTTCGCCGAATACGGGCACAAACTACTATAACCGTCGGACTGAATACTGGCCACTGCCCCCAGCACCATGCCATTGTTCAGAAAGAGAAAGGCCAGCCAACCGTTTCCCCCTGAGAGAGCTGCAGAGGTTCAACGCTACGCCAAGGAGGCCCTTCTCCTATCCGGTCGCTTGAAACGACCTATGACCCCGAACGACCTGTACATGATTCTGTACGTTCCTTGGGAGCTGGTGGATCATGTCATGGCTGCGATCACCGATGTACCTACTGTTTCGTTGGATCAACTCTCGTCTGACGACCTGGCCCGCCTCGACAACGCTTCGCAATCCGCCATTTCAGCAAGCTACCAGGCCGATCCACAGCATCTTCAGGAGGAAGGGCTCAGCCTAGGCGACATTGCAGTAAGATCCCCGAAGGATTGGACGTTGGACCAGATCAAGGAGCTCTTCGGATTCATCGTGGCGGTCCTCCAGTTGAAGACTCTACCCCCGCGGGATTCGTGGCCGATCGACATCAAGGACCTTGCACATCGTGCGAGTACCCTGCCCCCCACCGCGCAATCGACATACGGTCTGGTAAGTGAGCTTGGAATCGGAGTCTACAAGGCAAGGCTGGTCAAGGAAGCGCTCGGGTGACAGAATGACTTGAGGGCCGGGCGGAAAGGCTCCGAAAAATCATCGTCCGAAGAATGAGGGCGCAAAACCATGACCCCTTTGTGCGATCATCCCACGCCATGAGAGCAGGTAGAGACGATGCCCCGAAAGGCTCTTGTATTACAATGTCATTGTAATCTTCATGACAGAATTTGACGCCACGGTCCGCAAGGTGGGTGACTCCATGGGTATCCTGATCCCACACAAGGTGGTTGCCGAACTGAATGCACGCCCCGGACAGAAGATCCATGTCGTCATTCCAGGGAAGGTCGATTGGTCCAGGGTGTGGGGGAGGTTCCACGCCAAGGAATCCACGGAAGATCTGATCCGAAGTGCCCGGACTGAGCGCGACTGATGTTCTTTCTCGATTCCTACGCCATCATCGAGATGGCGAAGGCTAATCCTCACTACTCGATGTTCCGCGACGCTCCCGTGGTGACCTCCCATCTGAACCTCTTGGAAGTCTACTACATTCTCTGCCAGCAGGGCTCGGAGGACTTGGCCGAGGATTGTCTCGCAACCCTATCCCCCCAAGCGGTGGACATACCACCTCGGATGATCCCGAGGATTGCCCGGTTTAGACTGGAGCGGAAAGGTACCACCGGAGGTAGATTCTCGTATGCCGACGCCTTCGGCTACGTCTATGCGCAGGAGAGCGGATTCACCTTCCTCACCGGTGCTCATGAGTTCGAGGGGTTCCCGGGAGTTCGCTTCGTAAGATAGCTCCTGATCTCCCCTTCTCGGAATTCACACGTTTCCCACCCCCTCGAGGGGGGATTCCGAGTTCCGCCGTGTTGGGGGAGGGGGGTCCCCGGTGCCCGAAACTACCCCTCCTGCGGAGCCTTTTGGACGTTGGAGGTAAAGCCCCTTTTCGGGTCCACTCCACGGAGAAGCACCCGGTCCGAAGCTCACCTTTGCGCACGAGAGGGGGTCGACTTTTCACCTCGACGCATATAAACCTCTGGCGGAGCGATCTCATGCTTTGTGGACAGGCAATCAGACCCCTCTTTGAGCGCTACGGTAGAGCCTGGACCCGGTCCGGGTGGTGAGGTTCATGATGGTGACAGGGGTGCACCCTGAGGTGGTGATGAACCGCTTAGAGGGCGGGCTCTCCATGGACGGGCTGCGGCACCTAACCTGGCGACGGCCGAAAACGAAGCGAATGATGCGGGTGCCGGTGGATCCCGAGATTCAGCCGTGGGTGGCGGAGTTCGTGAACACCCTTCCGAAGCGGACCTGGATGACGATCAACCGTTTGATACACGACGTAGGCACGCACGCGGAGATCCCCGAGCTCACCCCGCGGACGCTGAGGCACACGTTCTTGCGAATAGTCGCGGACAAGACGCGGGACATCGACGATGGTGCGCCACGAGCGCATGGAGGAATCGAGTATCAAATAGATTCGAGACCGATAGCGCATAGCTGCGCCTGAGATGGAGGTAGGACCTCCGGAACCGCCCTGCCGGGAGAGGTTCCAAACCACCGCAAGCTGCGCCGGTCAAAAGCCGGAGTGGTGAGCGTTGCGGGAGAAGGCGGGCCAACAGCCCGTCAGGTGAGAGTCATGGAGACGAGCGAAAGCAAACCAACCGAGGACGCATCGAAAATGTGTGAGCGAGACCAAAACCGGGGGGCGTCGTTGCCCTGGGAAAAGTCGGGGGGATGCCGGCTGACCGCCCCGATGGTTTCCGGTGTTAAGGAGGCGTGAACGTGACTCAGGCTCAGGCGTGGAACGTGGGAACCAGGCTCCCGATACCGTCCGACCAGTGGTCGGCGAGAGCGAGAACCCCAAGCGGCAGAAACCGTGAGGGGAAGAGTAGCGAGGCGGGGGTCTGGGGCGGATTGCCCTGCAGTAGTGAGGAAGGCCAGTAACATGGCTGGAGCGAAGGGGGTGAGCTGTCCGGTTTCGTCCGGCGGTCAACCGTCCAATAGACGGGAAGAGCCGAAGGGCGGACCAACGCTGAAAGGGAAGCCGTTTGACATCTCCCAGCAGGTTGTCTGGGACGCCTACGAGAAGGTCAAGGCCAACCGGGGTGCGGCGGGGATAGATGAAGAGTCGATCACGGAGTTCGAGAGGAACCGAGACAGGAACCTCTACAAGCTCTGGAACCGGCTCTCCTCTGGGACTTACTTCCCTCCGCCGGTCCGTGCAGTGGAGATTCCCAAGAAGTCGGGGGGCGTGCGCGTGCTTGGCGTGCCAACCGTCACCGATAGAATTGCGCAGACCATTGTGCGCATGTACCTGGAGCCAGAGGTGGAGCCACTGTTTCACCCGGACTCATATGGGTATCGGCCAGGGCGGTCGGCGCTGGACGCGGTGGCGATGTGCCGTCAGCGCTGCTGGAAGTTGGACTGGGTAATCGACTTGGACATCCGGGCCTTCTTCGACAGTATACGACACGACCTTCTGCTGGAATGGGTGTCAAAGCACACGAATCGGCGGTGGGTGGTCCTTTACGTGGAGCGGTGGCTGAAGGCCCCGCTCCAAAGGGAGGATGGTACGATGGTCTCCAGGGACCGCGGGACACCACAAGGTTCCGCGATATCGCCACTACTTGCCAACCTGTACCTCCATTACGCGTTCGATCAGTGGATGGCACGGGAATTCCCTCGCATTCCGTTCGAGAGGTATGCAGATGATGGTGTGGCCCACTGCAAGAGCGAGAAGCAAGCACGGTATGTTCTGGATATGATTGCCCGCCGCATGGCGGAGGTCGGACTGGAGCTAAACCGGGCGAAGACCCGTATCGTGTACTGCAAGGACGAGGACCGCAAAGACTCGTACGAGAACGAGCGGTTCGATTTCCTTGGCTACACGTTTCGTCCTCGGCTCGCCAAGAACCGGCAGGGGAAGTGCTTCGTGAATTTCCTGCCTGCGGTCGGAGACGATGCGAAACGGGAGATTGGACGAGAAATCCGGTCGTGGCATATCGTTCGACGCAGCGACAAGGACCTCTCAGCCCTGGCTTGGATGATTGACCCGGCGGTCAGGGGCTGGGCGAACTACTACGGGAGGTTCTCTCCATCTTGGTTAAGAATCGTCCTGTGGCGCCTCAACGACCGGCTGGTGCGGTGGGCCATGCGGAAGTACAAACGGCTGCGCGGGCACTACTGGCGGGCGGAAAGATGGCTGGCAAGCGTGTATCGCCGTCAGCCAGACCTCTTTGCTCACTGGCAGTTCGGCGTCCGACCTGTAGGCGGGGCAGTGGGAGCCGGATGAGCGGAGACGTTCACGTCCGGTTCTGCGAGAGCCGAGGGGTGAGATTCCCCTCGGCTACTCTCCTGATCCGTTGGGGGGCTGTAGCCTCGCGGTGGCGGTCCGTTAGTCAGGACGACGGACAGCGAGAGAGACAGGGCAATCCTTGACGGTGGCGGATTGTTGCAGGGGGCAAGATGAAAGAACATGCTCCGGATGGTTTGTTTGACGCACGCATGCATCCTTAAGCCCAGTTGTGTTTGTTGCGGGTAGGACCTGGTGTCCTGCCTGGTGACATACGCCGTGGTCGGCGCATCGATTCCCTCTTCGTTGACTACATCGACCTTACATGATGTGCTCAACTCACAAGATTACTCCTCCCTGACAATCTGTCGCTAAAGATCCTCTGGGCCAAACTATCAACCCTATTTTTCCACTTCCCATCCTTCATAGACTGAGTCGGCATGTTTATCTCTGTAGTTCGTCATTATGTGGCCGTGACTGGTGAACTATCACCGAAGATGCACACCCGACCTCAGCGCTCCCGTATCTCCAAGCGCTTGAAGAGGATTTCCGCATCCGGCCTCCTGCTGCTTGGTGCAATCCTGATTTTCGTCTCTATCGCACTTCCATGGTGGTTCTTGTCAAATACGGTGAATTCACTCGCCATTGTAACAACCAACACCACGAACTTCTACCCGGGCAGTAGTTACACGGTACTCTGCTCCGGGTTCGATTGTTCAGGCATCTCCATGAATCAAGCTTATGCATCACATTTCCCAAGCATAGGCAACATCTATGGAGATGTCTACTGGCTCCTCATTGGTGCCGGTATCACCACCCTCATTGGTGCCATCTTCGGGTTCATGGGAGTCCTTGCCACCTTTGGTCGATGGCATCTCACTATGACCTGTGTCATTGTGCTTGTCGCCATAGTGATGGCCATCGCGGCCCCTGTGTGGACTGCCTCCGGTCAGCCTGGATCCTATACCCATGACATCACCTCTAGCGGTAGCTCATGCTCGCCCGGCTCTTCCCCTTGCAATTCATTTTACGGAGCAAACTCCTGCCCGCCGCTGGTTATTCCTGGTGACACAACTTATAGTTGTAGTTGGGGGGCAGGAACAGGGTGGTACATAGATATCGTAGGAGCTGGCATTGTCACTGTAGGATTTATACTGTTGCTCTCCATTCGCCGTGACGCTTACGCCGTTCAGGTCGGGCACTCTACTACAGAAAAACAGAGAGCACCTGGTGACCGTGGTGAAGATAAGCCCGTTCCCCCCCACCCACCTCGTCTCTCTCCGAGTCCCCCTGGCAAATAGCAGTCTCTCGAACACCTGAAACAACTGAACTCTTCACGCCAATTCCGAAGGGTCCTCTTGAGCCTCTATCGGGTATTCCCCCACCCCCAATACGCGGCGTGGTCAATTGCACATTCCATGGCGGTCAGGCTTGTCGAAGGTTTAGCCTGCAAAGCGCCCGGTAATTCAACACATATATATCTTCTTACAAGGACTACAAATCAAGTGTGCGAACTAATTTATGCCATGCCAAAGGTCAACAAGCGGAATAATAGAGGGAAAAGTATGAGGAATAAGTCCGAACTACTGAGTAGCGCCGTAATAATGGTAGCCGCTTTGTTCATTCTCTCAGGAATCACGATATTGGATCGGCAATTGCCTAGACCAGCTAATGCCACATCTATAGATGCAACATCCAAGGGCGTTACGACAAGAATTACTCCGGATACTCCCGAGATGCAAGAATCCCTACTGTCGGATGGAAAGCTCTCAGTCATCCCCTCAACTGGGGCAGGAACTGTTGCCACTGCTGGCATCATGACGCCTCTAACTGAAGGTTCAGGTGGTATGCCTGCAAACGCGACACCGGCTGGGGAGTTGGCGGGAAGTTCCCAAGTCGATTTCGAGATTGAGATCGCGTTACCCCAGACTCAGGCGCTGGAAGATTACCTGAATGGCCTGAATGACCAATCTTCCATCTACTATCACCATTACTTGTCCTTCCAGGAATTTTATGATAGATATGGACCGAACCAATCGCAGATTGAGCTACTGCTCGGTTACTTCCAGAGCAATGGTCTTACCGTAACCGCGACAGGAGGACCACTGCTATACAACATTGAAGGCACTGCCGTTAGTGTTTCGGCTGCCCTTCACACTTCCTTGTACCAGTACAAGCTGGGTAGCGCTGAGACGATTATTGCCCCATTAGGAGTTGTTGAGCTACCCGCGCAGATTGCCAGTTTGGTGGAATCCGTCCTTGATCTGAACGGGTTTAACGCGGCGCAACCAATGCTTTCCCCTTCATCCCTCACATCTTGTACTACTTCCTGTGGAAACACCACTCCTGAAGAAATGCGGGAATTCTACGATGAATCGAGTATTATGAACGAGAGTTATTCTGGCCAAGGAACAATTGGTCTTGCGGAGGTGTGTGATGCAACCGAGACAGCAGCTGGATACCTTAGTGACTTGGGTAAGTTCGACAGTCTTTTCGGGTTGCCAAGTGCGGACGTTCAATTCAATGGCAGTGGTTCATCCACCTGCGATGAGCAAAGCGGTTGGAGCATAGAAACAGACATGGATATTCAATGGGCACATGTCATGGCCCCTAACGCGAAGCTGTTTGTCTGCCTAGACAATTATAATCCTCCAGTCGATTGCGACCAAACTTTTGTTCAGCGTGACATTCCCTTTGGTTCAAATAGTTGGACCATCAAAGCAACTAGCTTCGATTCGATATGGGAGAGTGCCATGGCTGCAGGGATAACTCTCCTCTCCGCTTCGGGAGATGGTGGCTGGAATAATCAGCAGGAGTCATTATTTCCTGCGGCAGAGCCCTATGGTCTAGCTGTAGGTGGAACATCGATATGTAATAGCGACAATGGATGTCCTAACGCTGGTTCTTATGGGCAAGAATACGGATGGTCTAATGGTGATGGGGCTAGTGGTGGAGGATGTTCCAATGAGACTGCACCCTCGTGGCAGCAAGGCATAGGGCAACTAACCTCGCGGTGTAGCACTCATAGGGGATATCCAGATGTGGCCATGGATGGTGACCCGCTCACTGGAGTAGATGCATACATTGAAGGCACATTGTATACAGGACGGGGTGGAACATCCCTCGCCACTCCGATGTGGGCCGCAGCTCTGGATGTTATATATCAAGCATCGGGATTCAGTGGATTTGCGCCTCCGGTACTATACAGTCTCAACCATGTTCCCGTTGTAAACTACACCTACTTCTTTCACGATATCACCATAGGGTCCAGTGATGGCCTTGTTACCCCGACTAACGATTGGGATTTTGTTACGGGAATTGGAACACCTGACATAGCGCATCTCGTGGAGGCATTTTCTCCACCATCTCTGCCAATTATAACCCTGAGCCCGGCCAACCCTGCGCCGGGGGACCCTGTCTATCTTCACGCATCATTCAGCGGTGGCGCTGGAGACTACTTTGTGAATAATACCGTGACTGGCTGGGTAGTAATACCCGTCTGGCCGTCTACTGCAACCGCGATTTGCTCCAATCCAATCATAACAAACTGGTATAACAACACTCTCGCTGGTGCCAGTACCCTATACTGTCCAAGTGGCACTGTGTCGGCAGGTGGCTACGATGCACAGTACTACGTCGACGACGCTCTTGGCATAGGCAGTGTATCTAGTGTTTTTGCCTTTTACGTGGAACCACCATTGTCTGTGAGTATTACCACGTCCCGCCCTTCGGCAGACAATGGTCAAGAAGTCTATTTCAACGCTACAGCAAGCGGTGGAGTAGACGACTATACATACGAATGGTACGGACTTCCAAGCAGTTGTCCCGCAATTTACGCGGTATCTGTCGCCTGCGTAATGCCGGGGCCAGCGCCGTACAATTTATCGGTAAAGGTCACGGACTATTTCGGAGATTATGTTCAGGAGCCACAAAAGGGCCTATCTTACACTGTTTACGCTGATCCTACTATCAGCGTTAGTCCGTCCGGGCCATTCGTGTACGATGAGAATGAAACGGCCAATTATCTTGCAGAGGCAATCACATACAGTGGGTCGAACACTGCGACCTATTATTGGTACAATTCATCGTCAGCTGCCACCTGCAATGCTAAGTCGGGAAACAGGTCTGCTTCTGGGGCAACATCTTCCGGAGGAGCACTCACCCCCTCGACAAGATTTCTAGGAACTACGTATTACTGCGCAGTGATCTTCGACTCCGGCATTCCGGACTACTCCTATCCTTCTGATGCAGTGGAAGTCACGGTCATTGCTGATCCCACAGTCAGCGTAACTATTCCTTCCGTCCCCTTCACATACGATGAGGGTCAAGCATCTGCCACGCTAACGGCAAAGGTCACCTACACTGGGTCGAATACTGACGGTGTCGAGTGGTACGGTTCTACTAGTTCCAGTTGTGGGGCGGGATCGACCGACACTAACGTTCCCGGAACAACGTTCACCATACCAACCTCTTCGCCGGGGGTGACATATTACTGCGCGGTGGTCTTTGACTCGGGTGTTCCAGGATACGCTCTAGCTTCGGGTGCGGTGGAAGTCATCGTCTACGCCGACCCGACTGCCAGTGTCTCCCCGTCGCTGCCCTTGTCCTATGATGTAGGCCAAACAGCTATCACGCTAACGGCTAAGGTTACCTACAATGGGCTGTATGCTGCAACTGTTGAGTGGTACGGTTCGGAAAGTTCCAACTGTGGGTCAGGGTCGGGGTCAATAGACACAGGTGTTTCGGGAACAACGTTCACTCCCTATACGACCTCGGCTTGGATTGGAACCACGTATTACTGTGCGGTGGTCTTTGACTCGGGTGTTCCAGGATACTCTTATGCGTCGAATGCCGTGGCAGTCACTGTGCATACGGACCCCACGGTACGCATCACCCCGTCCGGGCTCTTGACGTACGATGTGGGTCAGGCAGCTCTGCTCACGGCTGACATTGCCTACGGTGGGCCGAATGCTGATCCGGTAGAGTGGTATAGCTCGGCGAGTTCCAGTTGCGATTCAGGTGCGATTGACACTACGGATTCCGGAACAACGTTCACCGCCTCGACAAGCTCGGTTGGGACTACATACTACTGCGCAGTAGTCTCTGATTTGGGTGTTCCTGGATACGCTTCAACCTCAAATGCGGTGGAAGTTACTGTCTACCCTGACCCCACAGTAACGGCTCCGAGTACCTGGCCATCAGTCGACGAGGGTGCGGCTGAGACTTTCACTACTGCAGTAACAGGTGGCATGGGTCCGTTCACCTACACATGGGTAGAGCCATTTGGGTCCTTTGTTGACGGTGGCTGCGTACATGGCGGTTACTTAGGTCACCACCCCCCAGAATATTTCGAGTGGAACACATCAGTCCCTTTCACAACGTGCGACCCACCAACCCAGGCAGGAGAATATCTGAACTATGTTGGAGTGTTCGTCACCGACTCCAATGATTATTCCACTTCCACTGATGTGGCATGGGGCAACCTGTTGGTTAACTCCGACCCCACGGTCAGCATCACTCCATCCGGGCCCTTGACGTATGACGTGGGTCAAACAGCTACTGCACTAACGGCTACGGTCACTTACAGTGGACAGTATGGTTACACCGTCGAGTGGTACAATTCGTCGAGTGCCAATTGCGATTGGAATTCGATTGACATGGGGGTTTCAGGAACAACGTTGACCCCCTATACGACCTCGGGCTCGGTTGGAACTACGTACTACTGCACAGTGGTCACAGACTCGGGTGTTCCGGCAGCCTCAGACTCTATTATTCCGGGATACTTCAACGCTTCGAATGCCGTGGAAGTCACTGTTTACCCCGACCCCCAGATTGGTGGTTCAGACGAAGTAAACTATCTAACGACTGTTTACACGGGACCCTATCCGTGGGGCGTTTACGTGGATGTGGATTCTGCCACAAACACTGCCTACGTGGTAGACTCAACGGACGCGACCATTACCGAAATCAACCTCGTGTCTGATTCCATAATTCTTACCATCCCCATTCCGTATGGAGACCAGGCTCGTGGTGTCTGGTTCGATCAAGCCACGGGGCTTATCTGGGTGTGTCCAAGCTACAATTCAGTCATGGCGTTCAATGGAGCCACTGGAGCATTGGTGTACAACATCTCTGTTGGACCCCCTAACACTGAATCTCGCCCTACCAGCCTGGCATACGATCCGACAGACAATACGCTATGGGTCACGGACTTCTTCAGTTCCGAAGTTTCGGAGATAAGCTTGACCTCGAACAGCGTGGTCGCGACGCTAACTACACCAGAGGCCTTCCCGTACTCCATTGCGATCGATGATACAACTCAGCTTGCGTTCATCACAGTCACAAGTACCTCTGGCCATGGTCTTGGCGGGCATGGGTCGTCGTATGACATGGTCCTTGTCTTGAACTTGGCGACCCAAGAATTCCAAACATCGGCAATGCCTACTTCGGTCCCCGATGTCTACTCGACCGTGGCAGTAGACCCCATCAGCAGTATGGTCTATGTCACAGATGAAGCCACGGGCACTGTTACCGCCTTCAACGAATTCGACTATACGGACCCGAGCACATTTGTCACCGCTGTCGCTCCCTACGGGGCGTTCGGAGTCGCGCTCGACCCGGCACTAGGACTCGCGTTCGTAACTTCGGCCAATGCGGGATATGGACAGTTCTACTGTATGGGTAGCCTCTCGTGGGTTGTTGCCACACCCAATCTCCTAACTGGGTCACTGCAGATAGCCTTCGATACGGAACTCAACCTTGCCGTAGTTGCCTCAGTTGGGTCCCCTAGTGGACTCGTTATCTATGATGTCAGCGGGCTTGCCAGCGAATGCCTCAGCTCCTCAGGTCGTACGGTCCAGGGGATTCCATGGGCGAGTACCACTGGGCAGGACCCTGACGTGGGTCTAACGGTCATGTTCCATGCAACAGTATCTGGTGGGACGGGCATTTACTCCTACGTGTGGTCAGGGCTGCCGACTGGCTGCACGACGCAGGACACGCTGACGCTTCCATGCACGCCAACCGGGGCAGGGACCTTCTCAGTGACGTTGACCGTCACCGATTCTAACGGTATGTCAGTGACGAGCGGTGTTCTCAGATATGTCGTCTGCACTGATCCTACGATTGCTACTCCCACCGCCTCTTCGCCTTCGGTGGATGTGGGGCAGGCCATCACCTTCTCGACCTCCACGAGCGGCGGATCCGGTGGGAACGTGTACACATGGACTGGGCTCCCAACTGGTTGCATTTCTGCCAACGTATCGGCATTCAGTTGCACGGTCACAGCTGCGGGAACCTACAACATTGTGATCACGGTCACTGACAGCAACGGGGTCACAGTGAAGAGTGCCACCTTGACCTATGTGGTGGACACCGACCCGACCATCGCTACACCAACCCCGAGTGCAGAATCCTTCGGAGTGGGCGAGTCGTTTACGCTCTCTGTGACCCCTTCCGGTGGTTCTGGATCCTTCTCGTCCATCGTTTGGAGCATTTCTGACTCCGGTCTGGGATGCACGCTCGGGAACACCCTGTCCATACAATGCGTTCCTACTTCGGTAGGTAGCTACACCGCCTCGGTTGCGGTCACCGACTCGAACGGATACACCGTCACCTCAACTGCTCTCAGCCTCTTTGTCATGGATTGGAACTATGGTAACCTCTGTTCCGTGCAGAAGGGCAACTGCCAGTTCACGGGCAGCAGCCACTGTGACCCAGCGCTGGCCTACTCGTTCAATGGGAGCTATCAGACCCTGAACGTCCGGATCACGGGAAGCAGCGATTGTGTTTACCTCAACGTCTCCGGAAGCCACGACGTGGTCAACATCCAGGTCACTGGGAGCAGCATGCCCTACCTGCAGACCATCATGGCGGGGATGAACGACTTCCTGAACATCGCAATCACTGGGAGTTCCGATTCATCGTTCGCCTATGTGTTCGGCCAGAAGGACGTTTACAACCTGACCGTGACCGGCAGCAGCGTGGTCGCGAAGACCTACTTCCTCGGCTTTGACCCGACAAACGACAGCGCACCAGCAGGGAACCTCTCACGGACAGACTCCTACCATCTCAAGATGACGGGCTCGACCGACACTCAGTCCATCGCGTATGTCAATTCCGTCGGGTGGTCCTCTGCGGTGCACAAGGTCAGCGCCCCGAAGAACATCGCAACTGGCAGCTCCGACTACCTTCAATACCAGAACATGACCGGGGTCTGGGGAGGGCCCTGGGACACGACCTCTGGGCTACCCTCCTTTGTCCCATCGACCCCGACGGGAACCATAGTGGCGGGGGAACCTGACTGAGCACCCCCTAAGCAGGGGTCGAAGGGCGGATACTCGCCTTGGGAAGGGGAAGGAAGGGAGTTCGAAACCCTTGGGCGTTGGTCAACCCCTCCTTCTCAAAACGGACCCTTTTCCGCAAGGTTTGGAACCCACCTATGGTCGAGAGTTCAGGTACCGTTTCAGCCGTTCGTAGACCACATTGCGTGTTTCAAACATCTCGAAGTCGGGAATGCCATGGAGCGACCGGTAGACCCCTCGATGTCCCCCCTTAACCTTCAACCGCCATCTCCCGGGCATATCACGCAGGTGGTCTACGTCCAGGGTTGCAGAGGCCCTCCATGGGTGTTGGCTGAACTCGGGAAACGCTTGGAGAAAAGCCTCCTGTACCTCTGGGGGAAGGCGATCAAACTCCCGTTCCGCCGACTCGGTAAAGCTGAACTTCTCCTTCCACGCTGCAAGTGGCGAGTCCGGCACAGTCAGTGCCTTCTTCCCCATGTAGGGTGCCGCTTCTCAACCTCCGCGAAGGTCGAGCTCTTCTCGGTCTTCTCTCTCCGTTCAAGTTCCTCAACCGTTTCGGGTGGGAGAAAATCCTCGAAAGCCGAAAGGAGGAAGTCGTCCCAGTTCTTGCTCTTGGGCTTCAGTCGCTGGAGAAGTGCGATAGTAGATTGGTGGGCAGGGATGCTGGACATCGGGTCTGCGGTACTCATGATTTATTCATGAACGCAGTTCTATTAAAGCATGATGGAGCGGGTCTCGAGCGTAATGTGTTTCAATCAGCGTCAACTATTTGGAGCGTGTGTGCTCCAGCAACCCTACGGCAGGGAAAGGTTCCACGTCAAGTCGAGATGCAGGCAGGGAACCTTCGTGCCGTCCCGTCGACCCTCACTGCCTGTAATCTACCCCTTCCAATACACAGGGCAAGCTCCTGGCCAATTGGCATGCCCTAGCGGACATCTGCTGTGCGGGCCGGCACTGGCAGGTCTACTAGCCGGCGCAATGCGTTCGGCAGTTCCTTGAACGAGTGAATCGTGATAGAGGGCTCCTCCAGAGCGGACTTGGGAACACTTCGGTCTCGTGGGCTTGAGGCGAGGTGGATGGTCCTCAACCCAGCAGCCTTACCTCCGGCCACATCGATTTCGAGCTTGTTCCCCACCATGACAGTCTCCTCTCGTTTTAGGCCAAGGGATCTAACTGCAGCATCAAAAGCAGAAGGATGCGGCTTCCTCCATCCGATGTCCGAAGAGGTCATGACAGCATGAAAGTACTTGAGAATCCCCCGACGTGCGAGGTCTGCTGTGACCACCTCACGTGTCGCGGTATCGCTGTTGGCGAGGAGGGCGAGCCGGTATCTCTTCGCCAGGCTGGGCAATACACGGCGGACACCGGGAAGGAGTGGCGCAGAAGTCCGTTTCTCGCTACTCTCCTCGGCTATGAGGGTACCCCCTGCATCGAGAATCACCCCCCGTATGGGAGTGCTGTCAGGCATGAGAGGACAATGCCTCTGGGCTACACGAATCCTCGCACTTGATGTAGGTGGACACCCCCCTGAGCAGATAACACGGGTTCCGGCACGCGAACCTGAGGTCTTGACGAGCTTGCGAACTTCCAGTGTCCTGGGGGGAAACGATCGTTGGAGGAGCAACCGTTAATACAATTGCCGGTCTATAGTTATCGATGGCGCTTTCAGATCCGCAGACCACGATAACCATCCATCAGAGCACACGTAAGCTCCTGGAGTCCGTCAAGTCCTCGGGCCAGACCTACGACGAGCTCCTCCGTGATCTTGTGGTCGAGCAATACCCTCCCGAGCTGATTCAGGAACTCAAGCACCGGATGGCTTCGAAACCGAGAGGGCGAATGGAGGCTGAGGTCTATCGAGGACCTCGACATTGACCATCTACTCGGTCGGCTACTATCCCGAGGCAGACGATGAGTACTGGCGGCTGCCGCCTCTCCTTAGAAAGGAACTTCAGTCACGGCTGAACTATCTCAAGGCTGGTCCATTTCGCTCCTACCCTGAGGTTCGCGTCAAGGAGGTGGAAGATGTTCCCGGGGCCTGGCGGTTCCATCTTCGACACTACCGAGTCTTCTACCGGGTAGATGGTCTGGTGATCTGGGTTGTCATGATTTGGGAAGACCGGCCCAGCGCCTACTCGAAGTCCACGTTGCGCGAAGTACGGCGGAGAATGCGGTAGGGGAGCTCCCCCTCCCCAATCACAAGGGACCCGTTATGGAGGAGGCCGTCTCTCAGATTGTCTGTGCGATTGGAGTCGTCGATGGAGCTCCTTTCTCGCGGATGCGGTGAATGCGGTTGGGCGTAGGGCAATTGCAATCAGAAGCAGGACTGAACCGTCCACAGTGTAGAACACCCGCTTTGGTCCGAGTCTAAACCTCCACACCCCGGGAAGACCAGGTTGTTCCTTGAGTCTGAGCCAAGGGTATGAGCGGTAGGGGTCCTGAATCAGGTAGGTGATGAGATCACGCAACTGGCGTTGCAACGAACGGGCGAGATTGCGGAACTCTTCACGTGCTTCAGCAGTAAACTCAGCGTGGTCGAGTGTCACAACCCGGCCTCTTGGAATACCTGAGCCGCCGCGTAGCGGCGGCTGTGTCGAACCCTTCTGCGGAGTTCATCCAAGAAAGCCTCCGGGTATTGAGATTCCAACAAATCCTGAAGTAGGTCATCGTATGACTCGCCAGCGGCCTTCACGGATTCCAGTAGCTTGCGAGTGCTTGCGTGGACGGATATGGTGGTTATTGGATCGCTTGCCATAATGCCTAATTAACAGTAATTAGTATTTAAGCACTATTCTGCCCCGGACGGTAGAGATACCGCGCATCCCCCCTCAATGTGCAGAACCCACCCCTATCCCGCACCCCCCTTCGGCTAGGGGTGAGTCCCAAGTTCACGCCGGAGTCGCGTAGGTGGGCCCCTTGGTCAAGATCCAGTCCCCTCGCTGACTAGCGAAGTGACTGCAGGTGTTTGATGGCGCGTTCATACACCTGGTCACGAGTTTCAAACATCTCGAAGGCTGGGCGACCATGGCGAGGGTAGTAGATTCCACGATGCCCCCCTGGCACCTTGAGGCGCCAGCGATCCGGGGTGTTTCGGACCGGACTCACATCCAGGTCGACACTGGGACGCCACGGGTGACGAACAAACGTAGGGAACACCTCCACAAAGGCCTTTCTGACCTCCTCGGGCAGGTTGTCGAAGTTTCGCTCGGCTTCGTCTGTGAAATCGAAGTACTCCCGCCAGTCGGCGAGACGATGCCGACTCGCCATCTCAGTGCTCGGATTTCCAGTTCGGGTGGCGGCGCTCTGCCTCTGCGTATGTCGAATACCGGGCGTTCTTCCGTCGTCTGTCTAGTTCGGCAATGGTCTCCGGCGGTAGCTCCTCTTCAAACAAGGCGAGGAGAAAGGTATCCCAGCTCTCCTTGGGGCGCTTGAGTCGCTGGAGCAATGCTACGGTGGAAGCGTGGGCGGGTATACTGGTAATCGGGTCTGCTTGCGCCATTTCATTAGTCACTAATGAAAGCTAGGACATAACCCTTGCCCTATGGACCAGATAAGGGAGGATGACTCGAACATCATCCCTGCCCCTGTCTCTTCCCGCGACCCCACACGAGGTATTGGAGCGCAGCCCTCACCGTGGACCTGGACAAGGACTCCACTGCCCTAAACCACCCCACCCGCGGAAGGTTTCGAGCGATGGGGGCGGGGGCCCCCTTTCGGTCGGTCCCTACGGAGAAAGGTCTTGGAGGAAGGGCAACGTTGCGCGCGGTGGGGGTCCAGTTCTCTCCGTAAATGCATATAAACCCTCGAGAGGACGATCACATGGTTTTCGAAAGTACCAGAAAGCCCGGGTTTTAGGCGTACCATTGGATCTACAACCCCTCGCTGATTGAGTCCACCAGGCGTTGGCACCGCAAAGTATGAATGCCTACTGATCTTCTATTGGCAGAGTCATGCGCGCACATTCTTGGTATCGGGTGGCGATGGTCGTGGCGATTCCCATGTTGCTCATCCTATCGGGACCGACCGTGCTCGGATCGAAGCGAGTCGACAGATTCGTACCCCAACCCCTTGAACCTCTGGCATACAGTTCTGCTATCCGTCCCACCACAGGGGTTGACCAAGCGAACGCCACGTTGTGTCTGAGCGACAACACTCTCTGGCCCGGGAACAATTGGGCAGCCTGCAATAACGGGGGTGGCCCGATTGGAGGGACGTTCGACTCTGCAAACGGAGACCTCTACGTCACCAGTTATAGCCCCAGTAACGTGAGTGTGATCTCCGGGACGACGAACCAAGTGGTAGCCACCATCCCTCTGGGAAGCCCCTTGGGTGGAGCGACGTTTGACTCCGCGAATGGTGACGTCTACGTCACCAACTGGGGTTCCGACAAGGTCGGCGGGAAGAATGTAAGTGTAATCTCGGGGACTACGAACCAGGTCGTGGCAACAGTCTTCGTGGGGGGCAGCCCCGTGGGAGCGGCGTTCGATTCCGCGAATGGCGACATTTATGTCACCATCGACGGCACCTACAACTTGGTTTCCCACAATGTGAGCGTGATTTCGGGGTCGACAAACCGAGTGGTCGCGTCCATCCCGGTGGGGGGAATCAACCCGTTTGGAGTGACGTTTGACTCAGTAAACGGTGACGTATACGTCACCAATTATGGCTCCAACAGCGTGAGCGTGATTTCGGGGACTACGAACCAGGTGGTGGCGACGGTTCCGGTAGGATCGAGTCCCGAAAGTGCCGTGTTCGACTCTGCCAACGGTGACATCTACATCACCAACATGGGATCGAACAACGTGACCGTGATCTCGGACTCAACAAACACGGTGGTGGCGACGATTCCGCTCAACGCCATTGTTGAAACCTCACCACAGGGTGCAGCGTACGACTCGGCCAACGGTGACATCTACGTCACCAACCAGCCTGAAATCGGTAATGGTGGCGGGAACGTGAGCGTTATTTCCGGGTCGACGAACAAGATTGTGGCAACCCTTGGCGTAGGTGAGAATCCGAGCGCAGCAGCCTTCGATCCTAAGAATGACGACGTCTATGTCGCAGATTCCTTCACTGGAGCCATTTCCATCATAGGACAAATTAACTCAGGAATAACTACCACCCTGACCTCGGTGTGGATTGGCCCATCCACGGAATCTATATCGGAGGGATACAATGCAACATTCACCGCCTTTCCTAGTTGCAGTAGCAATCCGTGCCCCTCAGTGGTTGTCTACTCTTGGTCATTGAGTGCCCAGTTAGCTACACTCTGGCAAGCTACAGGTTCTACAGTGGAACTCACTGCGGGCAACACGGCGGGGACTGTGACGCTCTTTGTGAATGCCACTCTGAATGGCATTACCAAGGAAGGATCAGCCATTACCACTATCGTTCCTATTCTAGCCTCGGTCGATGTGGGCGCAAACCCCCCCTCAATCACTATCGGTAGCTCATCAACGCTAACAGTCACTATCAACTGCCGTGGCGGAATTTGCCCAACCGGAGTTATCTACTCTTGGTCTACAGTCCCTACCGGTCTTGGAAACCTGAGTTCCGTAACCGGAGCCTCCACAACTTTCACCGCGAGCTCAAAGACGGGGACTGCTACACTCACTGTGTCGATTACTCTAGGCACGGTGACCAAGTGGGCGAATGCCACAATCACTATCACAGCAAAGCCCTCATCTACCGTCTTCTTGGGACTCTCCGGGAACACGGGGTACATTCTGATTGGGGTGATTGCCGCATTGGTAGTGGCCATTGCGTTGTTGCTATTGCGCGGTCGGGGGAAACGCTCCGCTACTCCAGGGCCAGAGAAAGGCAAGGGAGAGAAGGAAGGGGGCACATTTACGGATAATGAGAAGGAAGACGCGATATCCGAAGCTGAAATGGCTGAGAAGAAGTAGCCCTGACTACTCCCAACCCACCCGTTTTGACGGATGTGGGTGTCGACTACTGGCCGTGCTCTTCTATCTGCTTTCGGGTCCAACGGACAAGGTCTGAGGTCAGGTACAGAGTGGAGGCTGATCTGAGCTTCTCTACACACTTGATTGCATCTCCCTTGCTGAGAACATTCTCCCTGAAAGCGCGCACGACCATGGCCAGTGTGCCGTGTGGCTCGAGCCCATACTGATGAGCCACCTCGCGCGCATCAAGATCATCCGTGAAAAGTAGCCTGATGCCCTCCTGACGGGCGAGAGCAATGGCGGTCGCCTCACCTGGGCCGATCCCAAACTCTTCCATCAATAGCGTAGCCAGGTCCTTTGAGACTTTCTCTAGGTCTCTTCGAATGGCGTTCTTTGGGAGAGGCGAACCAACTCCGAACTCGTGAATCACCTCATCGCTGAGAACTATCTTCTCCACGACGTTCAACGCCCTTGAGAATCCAACCTCGCCCAGATGGATGAGTGGTCCTGTGTCGAGGACCGCCACCCTAATCTTTGGCACTCAGACCCCACTCCACGTCTTCCTTGATGGCAGCTTCCAATCGACCAGCGCGAGCCCGCCTTATTGCTTGGCGAACCGCATCCCGGATGAGTTCGGACCGATTGGCATACCACCCTTCTCTAACCATCTCGTCTATCTCGTCGACAAGCTTCCGGGTGAGTTTGGCGGGAACAGTGTCCATGGTATCGTAATACTATAGTAGTACGATATTATAAGTCTTCTCCGACCTGCAAGGCGATAGTTGCACATCTGGGGAGCCTGCTTACCCCTAGTATTCACAATCTACACCTTTAGTCATAGAGTCGTGATTGGGTGATTCGCACTCCCTGCCCAGAGACTCCGAACTGTGACGGACCGGAGTGGGATTGATTCGATTCTACCGAAGCAGGAAGCAAAGAATATCTTGGTGTATCACTTCGGCGGAGATACTCCTCCAACCGAGGTCGTATCTCCTCTGGGACGAATGCAGTCTTGAAGAGGCGAGCGTGCGGGCCCCGCACTCGTCCCGCCACGACAAGTCCACGGATGCGCAACTGTCCTACGGGCGTCGCAGGCTTCGCCGAATCCCAGAACATCCCGACCTGAACGGAGTACAAGCGGTCTAGGGTCCCAAGTGGGGAGTTCCATCCCTTCGATTCAAGCCATCGCAGGGCGGCCAGCGACTCCTCGGGAAGCTTCTGAATGACCGCTTGCAGGCGAGTGGACTTGAGGAGCTCAGCTATCTGACACGCCTTCTCTCGCTTTCTCCCTCGGACGCTAAGACCCAGAGCACGGGCCATCCCATCCACCCATTGTGAGGGATACCGGGCGAATATTCTTTCGAGTGGGTCAGACATGCTGAGAACCATGGATTCCGCCCTCTCGACCTCGTGTCCTTCCCACGTCCGCATTACCATGTCCGGGTTCGTGATGAAGCCGGTCCGGGCAAACACCGACTCCGGGCTCTCGGCGAAGTTCATGACCCCGGCAAGCCGCAAGCCCTCCCCCCAGCGATACAGTTGGCCAGTAACAGTCCAGCCAACAAGGGCTTGTATCCGATATGGCGCGCCAATCGTGGCGCGAATGATCTTACCGATGGTTTCGTCCTCGAGTTCCACCTTCTCCCCCACGAATCGATTGATCCTCCAGGTTCCGTGGACAGGATGTTCGTTCCACAGGAGGGCCTCAGCAAGCCGAGGATCATGCACCTCGGTTTCCACAAAGCTGCGCAACGGGGTCTTTCCTGTGGCCGGGTCTATCCACTCCACCCCGGTCCAGAGCAGGGCGTTCTTGAACTGTAGTTCCGAATCCACCTTCCCTGGATCCCAAGGCTTGCCCGGAGGTCCATCGGGGAACCGTGCGTCAATCTGAGACTGGAGCACGTCAAACAGTCTGACCCAATGCTCCAAGTAGGTCTCGGTCAAATCCTCCCAGCCCGACGGTAGGGGGTCCACCCGATTAGGCCGGGTCGGCACCGTACGGTTCGGCGAGGAGCGAGTCATCCCAGATGACCCATAGGGTCTCGAGTCTATCACCCCATCGGGTGTGACGCTACAGATGGGTCCCGTGCGATGGCCCCCAACAAGCGAAGGCCACACGTTTTCAACGGCAATCGGATCCCTGTCAGAGTCCCCTTCGGGAGAGGATGGCTCGCAGCCCTTTGAGTCTTCGGTAGATGTCATTGATCTGCCTCTGATGAGGACCAAAGGCAAAGAAGAACAGGCTCCCCTTGTCTTTGATGAAAAGTCCGCGCCAGGGCTCTCCAACGTGGAGAGAGAACAAACCCTCCCTGGCAATGAATTGTTTCTGAGTCAACTCTTCCACTGACCACCTTATCCTGTGCTTCTTCCCAATGCCATTGATGATTGGGCTGTCAGCCCCTTCCAGGATCTTCCATGCCTCCTCAAAGGTCTCACGGACAGGCTTGGGAAGTGCCAGAAACTCGGGGTAGGCTACCGGGTCGGCCTCGATCCTGAACGGCATTCGTTCAGTAGGGCTGGGCGCGGCTCTTCGCTATCAACTCGGAGATGGGCCTGCGGGGATCCTCTCGGATTCTCCGGCCCATCTCAGCCCAGCTGAGCAACTGAGGCTGAAGTGACAGAAGCACCTCAATCACATCGTCGTAGGTCTGTCCTCCCGACTTCAGATATTCGAGCTTCCGCCTGGTGTCCTGAGAAACTGTTATCGTGGTTGATGCCATAGTCTCAATTGAAACTATTATGGCCATGTATATAAGCACGCCGGTGCCGTTGTTCGTTAGAACGTGTTTTCCCTCTACCCATCACTGTACATGTCATGGTAGCAAGAAGCAGTAAGCCTGCGCCACCTCCGAGGGTGGCAACGAACAAGACGGCCCTCTATTTGAGGGTCAGCACCGAGGAACAAGACCTCGGTGGACAGGAGCGAGAGCTCCGCGCCTACGCTGCGTCCCATGGTTGGGAGGTGGTGGCGGTCTATGCCGAGAAGGCCTCCGCCACTGGGAAGGTGGAGCGGGAGGCGTACCAAGAGGCCATTGGGGTGTCCCAGAGCTCCAACCGGCCCTGGGACCACCTTCTCGTCTGGTCCCTGGACCGATGGTCGCGAGAGGAGAGGTTCTCCAAGGCGGTCCTCGCCATCGAGAACCTGGAGGCAAGGGGAGTGAGGTTTCACTCCTTCAAGGAGCCCATGATCGACAGTTCGGAGGACGGGGGGGCCAACATGGGCCGGGACCTTCTGCGGGCCATCCTCCCGGTAATCGCCTCCTTCGAGAGCCGGCGCCGGGCCGAGAGGGTGCGGGTGGCCATGCGCGAGATCAAGGAGGGGTTCCGGGCTACAAGAAGTGGTTTGCCCGTGGGTAGGCCCCGCCGCTTAACACCGGAGTTGGTCCGGAGGATCTTGGACCTGCGACAGGAGGGCTTGATGTGGGGGAAGGTGGCCCAGTTCGTGTGTCTCCCCGTGGGAACGTGCAGAAAAGCCCTTCAGATTGCGCGGGAGGAAGAGGGGCGAGGACTGACCCCTGCGACTCCCTCCGGCGGCGGGCTAGGGTCGCCTTCCCCTTGAGCCCGACAGTCGAGCAAGTGGGGGCTGCAAAGCCCCCTCCAAGAGGGGGTCTCCCTGTGACCCCCTCGCGGATTGCCCCACCGGAGAAGAAGTGACCATAACCCTCAGGGTTTCTATCAGGGTGCAGGGCCAGCGCAGGCCATGGTTTTCGAGCAGTGCCAAGTTTTCCTCAGGCTAGAGGCACACCTTCTGAACAGCACCGCGGAGCAAGAGTTAAGGAGTAAGGGGCCCAATGCGGGGTCAATGTCGGCAGCGGAGACGGTACAATGGCTGGAGGCGCTCACAAGAGTACCATTCTTTGGCATTGTGGGTGCAACACCGGACACCTTGATTGGGGTCTCGAACGAGACCGGGATTACAAGACTCCTTGCCCTCGAAACCAAGAACCTCAATCGAACCGCCCTCAACTCTGAGGTGGAGGGCAATGTTTCCAGACCATCTCCCATTTCGAATCAGATTACCATCACCCGAGACACTACGAAGGGCAAGGAACTCCATCAGGTCTACTTGGTGGACACACGAGCGGGCACTGAGGCCCTCTTGGATGGAATCCCACCCATGCGAATTACGACACTCGAGTTTGACGGTGTTACCACCGCCTTCGTCGGTGCGTCAGAAGACGAGTTGTCCCTGTACACCTACCAGCGCGGAGCACTTGAGAAACGGGCGAGATTCGAAGGGCTCGCCACGGTCACTCACATCACTGATCGGTATGTTCTAGGAGACGGTCACTTTCGGGGAAGCATGCGCTCACGGGAACTGTTCTTCTTCGACCGCGCCACATCGGAGATGCGTGTCTTCTCTCCGAAAGAGGGCTCGTCCAACGCTATGCCCAGGTTGAAGGGGTCCTTGGTTCTCTTTCGGAGTGATTGTACCGGCCGAGACCGCCTCCACGTCCACGACATCGAAGGGGGCAAGACGCGCGAGGCGACGTTCTCCTTTCCAGACCAAGAACGCTTCTCCCCTGCAGAGTTTGCCTTGTTCGATTGGACGCCAGAGGGCGCGATCGCCGCCATCGGCAAGAAGAACGGTGAAGCACGATTGTTCCTGGACGGGAAGGAGATTCCGACCCTGCCCGGGTATGTGGACGGGCTTGGATTCGGGCGTGGAAAAGCATACTTCTCCTACGAAAGTGCGACTCACCCCAGCGAACTCATGGAGTGGGATCCTGTTGCGGCGAAACTCCGGACCGTTGTTCCGAATCCGCTGCCTGAGATGCTGAAAGGGCGGTTGGGAGTGGCGAGAATGGTTCACTACAGGTCGTTCGACGGACGCGACGTTTCTGCTCTTGTTATCGACAAGGGAGACGGCCAAGCTCGTAGGACAGTCACCTACATTCACGGGGGACCATGGGACGAATGCCGCAATGTGTGGGACCCCCACCTGTTGTCGCTCTCCTTAGCAGGATATCATGTGGTCGCCCCCAACTACCGGGGATCCACTGGCTATGGCGCAGAATTCGCCAAGCTCATCATCGGAGACCCAGGAGGGGCAGACTTTCGAGACATGGTGGAATCGGCTCATTGGGCCAGAGAAAACGGAGTGGCCACAGAGCTCGCGATTGCGGGCTACAGCTATGGTGGATTCGCCACCCTGCTCGCGTTGGGAAGAGAGCCCGAACTGTGGACATGTGGTGTTGCAGGAGCCCCGGTCCCTGACTGGAAGGAAATGTGCGACCTGAGTGACGGCCGCAAGTTCGTGGATGGGCTCTTCGATCACCGACCCGACCTGTTCGGAGAGCGCTCTCCCTTGACGTACGTGAAGAACGTACGCCAACCACTTTGTCTGATCAGTTCGCAGAACGATTCCAGGACTCCGATGAAGCCCGTACTCCGCTACGCTATGGCGCTTCTGGAGCAAGGGAGTCGGTTCGAACTGCACGCGATACCGGACATGGGGCATGCCCTTTGGACCATGGAAAGCATGATGAACGTGACTTACCCGATGATTACCTTTCTGGTCAGGGATTTCCCCCCCGACCACAGCTGACTCCCCACCCGTCGCTCAAGGCATGGCCTCCCCTCTGGGAGCCCCCTGCGGTGTCAGGACCCTCGCCTTTTCGTGGCTCAGGACCAGTGAGGGGCCCTCTTTGCGGCTACGGCGTGAATCCTGAACCCACCCCTACCGGAAGGGGGGTGTCGAATACTTCGGGTTGTGGGGACAGCAGAGTTCATATAGTTGACCATGATTGATTGTACTTGAATGTCAACTAATCCACTTACGACGATACCAGTGCATTCCGATGTGGTCCAGCGGCTCCGATCTCTGAAGACTGCTGACCAGACTTGGGACCAGTTCCTCCTGGAAATGGCGGAGGATTACGTGCCCCCTAGCTGGTACGCTGAGATAGAACGTCGCCGCCATACAGGAGCGGACGTCTCAGGAGAGTCTGTGCTCAAGCGTTCTCGGGAACAAGCTCACCGTGGCCGGTGAGCGATGGCCTACCGCTTCGCATTCCGACAGCCCTCAGATGAAGAATACCTCTCGCTCCCTCCTCTTGTTCGTGAGACTTTCGAGGAACTCCTCCCTACCTTCCTGGAGCACCCGCTCCGGTCCGGGCTAGGTTATTCGGTGGGACAGGTCCGTGGTCACCCTGGCCTCTGGAAGTTGAAGCTCACCGACTTTCCCCCCCGAGTGTTCCGTTGTGTCTACGAAGTTGACGGAGACCTCGTGCGCTTTCTAGGCTTCGGCCCCCGACCGGGGTTTTATGGAAAACTCCGCGAGGCAAACCGACTCTCGCCATCGAGGTTCTAAGGGATAGTCTGTAAGGGGTCCATTTTACTCTTCAAATCCGTAGAGAGTTCATGTCTGGAAAAGAGGTTCTTGACTGGCTCCTAGAAGAGAGCCAACCCGCCATCTGTTACCGGACCCTGACAGAGCTCCTGGGGCGGAAGGAGAGCGACCCTGAGGTCAAGGAGGCCAAGGCGGGCATTCTTCGCACCGGGTGGGCCGCGGACGTCATGGCCGAACGACACCCGGGGGGAGGCTGGGATGAAGGAAAGAACCAGTACTTTCCGAAGTACGTTTCAACCAATTGGAAGATGCTCGCGCTCTCGGACCTGGGCCTTACCCGAGATATCCCCGTGATAAGTGAGGTTTGCGAACTTTGGATGAAGGGCTTCGCGGCAAAGGGCGGGGGGCTGGGAGGCAACTCGAAAGGAACCCCGCATTACTGCATATCGGCCAACCAGGCCAGGGCCGTGATCCGGTTCGGTTATGCGGATGACCCCAGGGTTCTCCGAACCCTGGAATGGCTCGTGGCGCTCGCGGATCCGAAGGGAGGCTGGTCATGCTTCGGTCGCGGTAGGAACCTCGACTCGTGGGAGGCTCTCAGCGCGTTTGCCGTCTACCCCCGATCGAAATGGACGGCAGACATGAAAAGTTGCGTGGAGAAGGCCGCCGAGTTCTACCTGGAACGCGAGCTTCATCTCCAGGGGCCCAGGTACGAGCCCTGGTATCGTTTTCATTACCCTGTTCACTACTACTACGACATCTTGGTCGGGCTTGACTTCATGACTCAGCTCGGGTATGGCCAGGACCCGCGCATGGGGTTCGCCCTCTCTCATCTCAAGAAGAAACGGCGACCGGACGGGCGGTGGGACCTGGATGCCCTTCATCCCGATGTTGAAGGGGGCATGGCCCGCTGGTTCCGCGAGCACCCCAAGCAACGGCCGACACCCTGGGGACTGGAGACTCCCGGGAAACCCAGCAAGATGATCACACTGAGAGCGCTCACGGTCCTCTCGCGAGTGGACAGGGCGCTGCAATAGGTTCGGTCTCCATCCATCATGTTGCGGTGATGGGGACGTTTACTCTCCTAAAGCAGGTCTTGGGTCGCTTTCTATCCTGCCGAAGGCTTCACCAGTTACCTTAGACCGGCACGAGGAAAAAGCCCTAGGTAAAATAGCCGAAAGTACTAGGTGCGGACATGAAGGCGTTTGCCGACGCGTCAAGAAAATCGCAACGAACGTGCGTACAATTGCTGATATTGATGGTCCTGGTGGTGATCATGGTCATCCCAAGCTCCTCTTTCGTTGGGTCAGTGGTTGCAAATGCAACATCCCCCGCTGCCGTGGTGGAAGTGAGCCATTCCAGCGCAGTTGCCAAGTTGACTCAGACGTTGCCTACGACCGCGAGTGTTCCTTCGAGCAGCCAGGGAAAGTCGGTAGGTTCCGACCTGAGCAGGACAAGCGTGACAACCGCTGGAGCTTCGGCGCAATCAGAGAAAAGTACGGTCAGCCCCACGGTCACTGGGGAAACGTCACAGAGCAACGTTGCCCCAGAAGCAGCTCCGCTCGCATCTGGCTCGTCAATGGTGCCGACACCGGGTGGGAGTGAAGCCCAGGAGTCACAGTGCGCACCAGAATGCGATGCTGATGCGGGGATGACATCCCTTGCCACCGAGGTGCCTGCGGCTTCAACGGTCAGTCCGCCAGTATGGGAGATAGGAAGCGTGACCAGCACTATCACAGTGGGATATAGTCCGATAGGTGTTACGTATGACGGTGGAAATGGGAATGTTTACGTTGCGAACACTAATAGTAACTCGGTAAGCGTTATTTCCGCAGCGACAAACACAGTCGTGGCCACTATCACCGTGGGGAATAACCCGCGGTGCATTGCGTATGACGACGAGAACGGGAATTTGTACGTGTCGAACATTGGTGGTAGCTCGGTAAGCGTGATCTCCGGAGCGACAAACACCGTAGTGGCCAGCATCGGTGTAGGAAACAACCCAGACGGCGTTGCATACGACAGCGGGAACGGGGATTTGTATGTGGGGAACAACGCCAACAGCAACGTTAGTGTGATATCCGGAGCAACAAACACCGTAGTGGCCACAGTCGGTGTGGGAACTAATCCATTGGGTGTGGCATACGACAGCGGGAACGGGGATCTGTATGTGGTGAACTTCGGCGCGAGCAACGTCAGTGTGATTTCCGGGGCAACAAACAAGGTCGTGGCCAACATCGGTGTGGGATTCGACCCATGGGACGATGCATTTGACAGCGGGAACGGGTATATTTATGTCGTAAATACCGTTGATTCCAACGTTAGCGTCATCTCCGGAACGCTGAACAAAGTAGTCGCCAACGTCGGGGTCGGAACCAATCCATATGGTGTGGCATACGACAGCGGGAACGGGGACATGTATGTGTCGAACCGGGGTTCAAACAACATTAGCGTGATCTCGGGAGCGACAAACAAGGTCTTGCCGAGCGGCATAAATGTGGGAAATCAGCCCTGGGGCGTTGGATACGACAGCGCGAACGGGAATGTGTACGTGTCGGACTCGGGAGGTGGCACGGGGAACACAGTCAGCGTGATCTCGACGCTTCTTGACGTAGGGGTGATGGGAACCTACCTGCGTGCCATGCCGCAAACAGGTAGCCTTGCCGGTGGTCCGATGGGCGCCGGAGTCTTTCCGAGATTTGCGGTCTACGACGCTGACAACGGAAACATATACGTGACGAACTCCAATTCGAACAACGTCACCGTGATATCCGGAGCGACCAACACAGCCGTGGCCGCCGTAGGCGTCGGAAGTGAGCCGTGGGGGGCGGTATACGACAGTGATAACGGATGCATTTACGTGGTGATGACGGGTGGCAACTACGTGAGCGTGATCTCGGGAGCCACAAACAAGGTTGTGGCAATAGTCGGTGTGGGAACTGCACCGATCGGCATTGGATACGATAGTGAAAACGGGTATGTGTATGTTCCGAACTATAGTTCCAACAACGTCACAGTGATCTCCGGAGTGACAAACAAGGTTGTGACCAGCATCGGCGTGGGCACAAGTCCGATCGCCATTGCATTCGACAGCGGGAACGGGGAGCTGTATGTGGCCAACTATGGCTCCAACAATGCTAGCGTGATCTCCGGAGTGACAGACAAGGTCGTGGCCAGCGTCGGCGTGGGCGTCGCCCCTGACGGCGTCGGATATGACGGCTGCAACGGGGACCTGTATGTGATCAACTGGAATCAGGACAACGTCAGCGTGATATCCGGAGCATCGAACAAGGTCGTTACGAATATCGCCGTGGGAATTCAACCCAGGAGCGCTGCTTTCGACAGCGCGAACGGGTACATGTATCTGACAAACGAACAAACCTCCAACGTGAGCGTGATCTCAGGAGCGACCAACAAGGTCGTGGCCACCATTGTTGTGGGGAATGCCCCGATGGGCGTCGCATACGACACCATGAACGGGGAGGTCTATGTGACGAACGATGGGGCCGACAACGTCTATGCGATCTCCACCCTGGGGCTCGCCAGCAGTACCTCCTCGTTCACAGAGGACATCGGGCAGCCACTGCTACTTTCAGCATCCCTTGTGGGCCGAGGCAATGGCATGATCGCGATCAGTACGACTGTCACTCCATCTTCTGGGCTGAACTGTGTAGCGGACCCTCCCGACTATAGCCTGGTCACCGTGGCTTGCACAGCATCCCTTGCCGGCTCATATGCAGTCTCGGTCAATGTGCAAGACATGGTAGGGGGCGCAGTGCAGGACACGTTCTCGATATCGGTCCTCTCGGACCCTGCCGTGGGAACGCCTTCGGCCAGCTCTACGTCAGCGGATATCGGCCAGTCGGTCACCTTCACAAGCGCTACACCGAGTGGTGGGTATGGATCATATGCCTATGCATGGAGCGGCCTTCCCCCAGGTTGCTACAACAGCGGTGTGGCCACAAATACTTGTGATCCGTCCGCAATGGCAACCGCGTCAGTTGCGGTCACGGTATCAGATTCCAACGGATATGCCGTTACCAGCAGCACCCTGACGTTCATGGTCTATAGTGACCCCGTGGCGATGACTCCGGGATCAAATGTCACGGCCGCGGACGTTGGTTGGGGAGTAGCGCAGTTCACTACCTTCTCAGCCGGTGGGTCTGGAGGCAACTCCTACGCCTGGACCGGTCTTCCCACAGGTTGCGCATCCGTCAGTGCATTCACAATCCCCTGCACACCAACAGGGACCGGAACATTCTCATTGTCGGTCACGGTCAAGGATTCGAACGGCTTCTCAGTCACCAGCGGCGCCCTGGCGTTCACGGTCTACAGTGACCCCACGGTAGGAGCGCCGACAGCGAACGTCACCTCCGTGGACCTGGGTCGTAGCGTCACGTTCACAAGTGCGACACCAAGCGGGGGCGATCCCGGATACACCTACGCATGGAGTGGCCTTCCTGGGGGATGTTCTAGCACGAGTGCCAGTTTCTCCTGTACGCCTACGGCCACTGGGCCCTACTCCATCACTGTGAAGGTCAAGGACTCGAGCAACTATCCATATCCAGTCACCAGCAGCGTCCTTTCGTTCACTGTCCATAGCGACCCTACCGTCACGACTCCGACTCCTAGCGCCTCAAGTGTGGACGTAGGTCAGAGCGTGACGATCTCGACCACAGCCGGCGGCGGCACTGGAGTCTACACCACGTATACTTGGGCCGTGACCAGCAATCCTGCGAGCTATATGGGATGCACATTGGCTAACTCAGCCTCGATCACATGCATACCTACGTCGCCTACGGCAGGGTGGGTGACGGTATATGTGACGGACTCCAATGGCTGCAGTTCCGGGACCGCGGGTGGGTGCGCACCTGTCGCCAGTGCTGTTGCCAGCGTTGATGTTGACAGTGCCCTCACGATGGGAGCACCGACAGCGAACGTCTCGTCCCTGGACTCAGGTTGGGGTTCCGTCATGTTCACTAGCGGTACGCAGAGCGGCGGGTCCGGGACTATTGCCACCTACACATGGAACGGCCTTCCGCCTGGATGTTCAAGCGTGAGTATCAGCTTCAGCTGTACGCCGACAGGCAGTGGAACCTTCTCCATCACATTGACGGCCGTGGACACGAACGGTTATTCCGTTACGAGCAGCGCCCTGTCGTTCACGGTATACAGCGATCCATCCGTAACAGGAGCGCCTACGGCCAGTGCCACGGCGATGGACGTTGGCCAATCGGTCACCTTCACCAGTCCTTCACCGAGCGGCGGATCTGGAGACTTCACCTACAAATGGACCAACCTTCCTACTGGCTGCTCCAGCAGTGGTGATGTCACTGACATCTGCACGCCTACCGGCTCCGGGACATTCTCATCAGTGGAGGTCTCGGCAACGGACTCGAATGGCTATACTTCAGCCCCGAGCAGCGCCGCCCCATCGCTCACCGTCGATAAGGACCCCCTCGTCTCCACACCCTCGCCATCGCCTACCTCGGCCGATGTTGGTCAGCCTGGTTCTGTAACGTTCAGCACAACTGCATCACTTGGGTCTCTGAGCTATCCAACGTATGCATGGGCCGGCCTCCCTGCAGGGTGTTCTGGGACCACTACCGCAACGGTCAGTTGCGCTGGAAGCGTATTCACGACACCTACCTCGTACTCCATTACCGTGAAAGTCACGGACTCTTACGGGGCGACCTCGGCTCCCAGCAGTGCCGTGATCTTCACGGTCTATGCAGACCCCCAGGTGTCCACGCCCGATTCGAACAGGACTTCGGCCGACACTGGACAGGTTGCCGGATTCACTACCACAGCGAGCCTCGGGACGGGAACCTACTCCACGTACAGTTGGAGCGGTCTTCCGGCAGCGGGATGCACCGGAACGACCACTTCGACAGTTAGCTGCACGATCAGCGTGGCCAGTGCGACCAAGTATACCGTCATCGTGAAGGTGACTGACAGCAACGGGGAGACCTCGGCATCAAGCGGGCCGCTCACATTCTGGGCCTACCCCGACCCTGCCGTTACAAGCGCTCCATCACCATCCCGGAGCTCAGCCGATGTGAGACAGACAGTAACGTTCACGGCAACGGCATCCGCCGGCACCGGTAGTTACTCCACCTATGCCTGGAGCGGATTGCCCGCGAGCGGGTGTTCAGGGATCGCCACACCTGCAGTCGTATGCATTTTTGGCAGCACGGCTACCCTTTCGATCTATGTGACCGCTACGGATTCCAACGGAGTCACATCGGTGCCCAGCCCAACCCTCCCGTATACGGTCTACGCTGACCCGGGGGCTGCCACGCCAACACCATCTTCCACCTCGGCTGAGGTTGGTCAGTCCGGTTCGGTGACGTTCAGCACGACAGCGACACTGGGGACCACGAGCTACTCGTCGTATGCATGGTCAGGTCTACCTGCAGGGTGCACTGGGGCCACCACCGCAACAGCCAGTTGCGCTGGAAGCGTGTTCACAACCGCCACCACATACACGATATCGGTCACGGTCACGGACTCGAATGGTGTGACCTCGGATCCCAGCGGTGCACTGACCTTCACGGTCTATGCGGACCCTCAGGTGTCTACACCGTTCGCGAACAGGACATCGGCTGACAGCGGACAGGTTGCCGGATTCGCGACCACTGCGAGCCTCGGGACGGGAACCTACTCCACATACACTTGGAGCGGCCTTCCATCGGCTGGATGCACTGGGACGACCACTTCAACTGTTAGTTGCACGCTCAATGTTGGCATCGCAACAGGGTACACCATCAGCGTGAAGGTTACGGACAGCAATGGGGAGACCTCAGCCTCGAGCGGTATGCTGACTTTCTGGGCTTACCCTGATCCTGCCGTTATAAGTGCTCCCACCCCATCCCAGAGCTCAGCTGACGTGGGACAGACCGTGACGCTGACCTCGACCGCAACTGGTGGCTCAGGGAGCTACCCCACGTATGTCTGGAGCGGGTTGCCCGCGAGCGGATGCACAGGGGTAACAACCGCTACCGTTGCATGCACGTTTGGCAGCGCTGCGTCTCTGTCGATTGAGGTGGCGGTGACGGACTCTAACGGGATGACATCAGCTTCAAGCGAGGCTCTTTCGTTCATGGTCTACGCAGATCCCATAGTGGGAACGCCCACAGCGTCGCCCACTTCTGCAGACATGGGGCAGACCGTGACGTTCACCGCTGTTGGAAGTCTGGGATCGGGTGGCTACACGTACGTCTGGACCGTTTCCCCGGCCGGACTTGGGTGCATTCCCTCGGTCACGAACACACTGAAGTGCGTGCCCACCGCGGCTGGGAACAACTACGTCGTGAGCGTGACTGTCACCGATTCCAACAGCAACACCTCTGCAAAGGCATCGTCAGCAGCATTCTCTGTCTACGGTGACCCGACCGTGACAACTCCTGTTGCCACGACCGCCTCGTTGGACATCGGCCAATCGACATCCCTCAGCACGATAGCGACACCTGGGAGCGGCTCCTTGTCCTATTACTGGACTGGCCTCCCCGCTGGATGCCAAACATCTAATGCAGCTACCATCACATGCAAACCCTCGGCCCCAGGGGTCTATTCAGTAAGGGTCTCTGTGACCGATTCGAGCGGTGCTAATGTGACCTCGGACCCGGTCATGCTGTCGATCTCGAGTGCGATGCACAGTGTCTCTTTGACCGCGTCCGCAAGCACTTTGGATTCGGGCCAGGTCCTTGTGCTAGATGCGGCAGTGAACGGAGGGTCCGGGACCTACTCCTATTCCTGGTCGCACCTTCCATCCGGCTGCGCCAGCCGAGATGCACCAACTCTCGAATGCACGCCTATGGTGTCCGATATCACTTCGGAAACCATATACGTGAACGTCACGGACAGCAACTCGGAGTCGGTCATTGGCAACGTCTCGCTGACGATGCAGCCCGTGCTGACGGTGACCTTGGCCGCCAACAGGACGAGCGCTGTCATAGACGCCGGATCGGTGGTGTTCACTGCGACCGTGGCAGGGGGTGCGGGCCCGTACACCTACACTTGGACCCTCAACGGCTCCGCCGTGTCGAACCAGGGTGACCAGCTCGTGTTGGAGACAACACACGCGGGAACGTACCTGGTCACGGTTTCCGTGACAGATTCGACCGGAGTCACAATGTATGGTGGCGCCACCTTGCTCACTGTCACTTCCTCAGCCTCGACCTCTCAGACCACAGTGACCCAGCAGAGCAACTCCGCCAATGGGGTCGAGTGGCTGGTCCTGGTGCTCATGATCGTGACTCTCGTGATGCTCGTGGTGCTCATCTCGGCCGTCATGGGGGGAAAGAAGAAGAAAAGCCCGCCATCCGGTGGCGTAGTCAAGGGGGAGCCGCAGGGTCAAGCCCCTCGCCCAAGCCCACCGGCACCAGCGCCTCCAACTCCCGCACCCGCAGCTCCCACCCAGCCGCAACAAGAAGCTCCACCTGACTGGCTTGAAGAAAAGTAGTAGTGGGAGGACAAGAACAAGCGGGAGTTGAGACATGGTCGATATCCAAACCTACATCTTCGTGTTCGCCGTACTGAACATCGTCTTGCTCGTCATTGCGGCCATACTCATCTTGAGGTACCATGAAGAGAGCGAGTCCCCCGAGGCTTCCGCAACCGCTACGTCCGGCGAGGAGGCAGGCCCAGCGCCCGAACCAGCAGTGATCGCACGGCCAGAAGTGGTGTCGCCATCCGCGCCCCAGCCCAGCGGGGATAAGGAAATTCCCTGGCCGATGGTTCCGCTGACACTGGTAGAGGCTTCAGACCCTGCACGCTTCTGGCGGATCGCAGTTGCCTCAGGCATGGAGAGGTCAAAGATACTGGTACTGGCACCAGACTCTCCGGCTGTGGTGACCGGCAAGTACGGTCTGGCCGGGGCAAAGGTGTGGAGGATCACAAGGACCGAGGGAGATGAGAATGTCAACCCCAGTGACCTGGAGAAGATCGGCTATCTCATAGAGAAACACCTGGAGCAGGGGGCAGGCCGGGCTGTCCTCGTGCATGGCCTGGGTCGGCTCATTGATTCGAGCGGGTTTCGCAACACCCGTCGCCTTGTGGACGTGGCAAAGGAATCTGCTGAGACCAATAGGGGAGCGATCCTCGCCTTCATCGACCCTGTGACGATCGAACCAGCACAGTTACGCCAGCTCGAGGAAGGGGCATCGGTAATCCGAATCTGACGGAGGGGGCAGGGTACCTCCCCAGAGGTAACGAATCCCTGCAGGCCTGTGAGCCCCTCCTGAGGAATCCCACATTTTCACATCGGGAGAAGAATGTTCCTAGAGTGCGAAGTGTTGGGATGATCCCTGCTTGACGCCCCTTGGACACGACTTGTGTGTTCAACTGCATGGAGCGAACGCCGGAATGAACTTATATCCTCAACACATCCCGAAGACCATGGCCCCTGTATCCATGAAAGGTGAACGACCGTGCATACTGAAGAGTGCGTTGGCACTGGGTGTGTTGCTAGCTCTGGTCGCGCCCGCTGTGCCTTGCTCGGTCCTCACACCCCTGCTGCCGCTACACCTTGAAAGCGCGAAGGTAACAGTACTATCTTCGTCTCCCCCCGCGGTGAGACCATCATCGAGCCTCACGGCCTCGGTAACTGCCTCACTCACCGCCATCGATTTGGGAATGCCCGTGACCATACGCGTTTCAATCTCAGGGGGAAACCCTCCGTACACCGAATGGTGGTATAGCCTTCCTCCTGGGTGCCTCGGTGGCAACGTGACCTCCATTTCGTGCACTCCTACGGCTGAAGGTCCAGTCGATGTGTCAGTCAACGACACCCCAACGCATTTGCGTCCAAGCGGGAACAGTACTAACGCAGGTCTCGATACACCGAATAGCGTGCTCTTGGTCAACCCCGTCCCCCATATCTCTGACATCTCCATTTCCCCAGCGACTGTGGCTCTCGGATTGCCGGTAACAATAGATGTATCATACACCGGGGGAACCCCACCCACATCGCTTGTCCTTTTTGGCCTGCCTGGGTGTACCTCCTCTCAGATCAACCCTACGAGTCCCAATTCTTGCACTCCTTCCGTGGCCGGGAACTTCAAGCCCACGGTGAATGTCAGTGACTCATTCGGGCTATATGATAATGCTTCCAGTTCTATCATAGTAATCGGTCCCCCCGTCATTTCCTCCGTGCTGGTCACCCCAAATCCTGTGGATCTCGGCAGTCCAGTCACTATCAACGTGAGGGCTACTGGTGGAAGTCCGCCTTACACCTACATCTACCAGGACCTGCCTCCTGGTTGTATCACCTCGAATACGTCCAATTATCAGTGCATTCCCACCGCTGCAGGAAACTTCTCGGTCAACGTGGGCGTCAACACTCACATTGGTACCGGGACCTTCGAATTTGTTTATCTCAACGTCTCGACATATTTTGCCCGAATCCTGTTCCAGACCCCAATTGGCGGCTACGGTCCGCTGAGCGTGACAATGGCCGCGAACATCACAGGCGGGGCATCCCCGTACAACTATTCTTGGAACTTTGGTGACGGTAGTGGTGGTTACGGGGAGATCGTCTCACACACCTATCAGATCCCATCCGGATGCGGCTCCGGAGGAAGCTGTACTCGCAATGTCACGCTGACGGCAAGAGACAGCGCAGGCCACCTCACCTACGCTTCGGGCGAGGTGTCGGTCTGGCCAGCCGGGACCAAGACATTCTCCACCATTACGAGTCTTACTCCCTCAGCAGGGACAGCGCCGCTCCATGTTACGTTCAGCGCGACTGCGTCCGGAGGAACAGCTCCATACACGTACGTATGGGCATTTGGGGATGGGGCGAACGGTGTCGGTCCCTCTGCGCAACACAACTACACAACGATTGGTACCTACACCGTTATCCTCACTGCTGTTGATGCAAACGGGTTGACTGCGATCGCCTCATCCGTTGTAGTTGTCAACCCTCCTCCATCCATCGGTCAGACTGGCAGCCTCGAGCTCTCGATCAACGTGGGGCCCGCGAATGGTCCCGCGCCTCTCGATGTGCAGTTCACCGGCAGTGCCCAGGGAGGAAAGTCTCCATACTCGTTTTCCTGGAACTTTGGTGACGGCAACTCGACAGCGATCGGTATTTCGGCTGCACATGTCTACAATGACCCTGGTGTCTACGTGGGCACTCTTTTCGTCGTAGATTCCGCCGGAAACGAAGCAAGCTCGGGTGCGTTCGTAACCGTCTACCAGAACGGCACCAGCAATAGTGAGAACGCGCTCGCCGTTTCTGTGGCTGCCCTGTCGCTGCATGGTTCTGCACCATTCACGATCACCTTGAACCCGGCGATTCATGGTGGAACTGCTCCGTATCGACTGGTCTGGAACTTCGGAGACGGGAGCCAGAGCGTAATTACCTCGAATAGCGGGACAATCACTCACTCCTACGCTAGTGCCGGGAACTACTATCCCCAGCTCCAAGTGACCGATTCTGCCGGCACGGTGAAGAATTGGTCGAGCGCACCGGCAGGAATCGATCACCCGGTAACAGTGACCCCCGGTTCTGGAGGCGGCACCTCGCTCTCATCAAGTCTCTCATGGATCTACGTCGCGATAGCCGTATTGGTGATTGCCGTGGTTCTGGTCGTGCTCATCATGAGACGCCGGAAGAGAGGAACCTCTGTCGAAAAGAAGGGCGATTCCGGTAAGCAGGAATCAGAGAAAGGGACGCCTTAGGATGCACGTGCTGAGCTTCCCGCTCCGACGCCTTCTGGGCACACTTCAACATGAGTGGGTCCCTCACCAGATGGACCAGTGAGTCCCGGAACCAGCTCACATGAGAAGGAACTTGCTAGGACACCTAGTGTCTGTAGCCTAGTCGCGCTGCCGAATGCTGCAAGCAGAGCCGGGTCAAGGCAAGTCATACACTTCAGAAAGGTCCTCTTGGAGGCATAAGTATTACCCCAATGGAGTAATAGCCCAATCGCTCTCCACTCTACGAGCACATCTTGCGCTCAGTAGCGAGATGGCTAAAGCAAGCATTCCAGGATTTCAGCAGAGTCCTTCACGAATTTTGGGCACTGGGTACGAAAGACCCCTTTCTCCCTAGCCATCTTCAATTGTTCAGGCTTGCTGAGATCATAACCGAGCAGTTCTTTGCAAAGCATCGTGCCGTTACGCTGCTTGAACCTCTCGACAAATTCGGTCACAAGCTTGTAGACCTTTTCCTGCGCGTCCTTGTCTTCTATTTTCGTCCTTCCTGATCGCAATCCGAGAACCATGAGCGCGCCCGTGACTGCCCCACAGGTTTCGCTCATGCGTCCCATTCCTGCCCCAAAGGGACTCGCGATTTTCAATGCAAGGTCAGTGTCTAGTTCGAACTTAGGACCATACGTGGAGAGCAATGCCTGTGAACAATTGAATCCATCATTGAAGCACTTGACCGCCTGGTCGACTCTGCTCTTGTTCTCGTTCATCGAGCTAACACCTCTTCGACTCCGGGCCACTCCTTAGCAGCCCCACACATGAGATAAGGCCATCTAATGCCACAGATGCAAACTGGTGAATACAGGTCGAGTGGTCAAAGAGGCCAACAGTCGATGGCAATGTCATATTGGCAAATGCACGGGGAAGATGGGTGCGTTACAAAAGGCCACACGTAGTGGTCTCAGAGACCACGCCTTGCTACGACATGCCTATATACTTTCAAACTGATGGGCGTCTGAGGTTTCTATGGCCAAATCGAGTATTCTAGCTGTTTCGGCGTTGGCGGTTGTCCTCGCGAGCGTGATGGTCCTGTCTCCGCTGGGCTCGCCCCTTGTGGTGGACGTGGAGAAGGATATCACCAACGGCATGCAGACGGTAGGCGCCGCTCTGGGAGCAATGTTCCCACAGTCGGTTAACGCCGGACCATTGCCCCAGAACGACATATTGAGGATCGGGGTTTCCCTTCCCCTGCAGAACCCCCAGCAACTGAGCAGCTTCGTCCAGGCGGTTTCCTCTCCCGGCTCATCCCAATTCCGTCAATTCATCACGCCTGCTGAATTCGCCTCCACCTATTCCCCAAGCGAGGCCTCCTACCTACAGTTGGAGAGCTACTTCGAGGGATATGGGCTCCACATGGAGACCTCGTCAAACAGACTGATCCTCGGTGTCACTGGCAACCCGACCCAGATGGGTGCCGCATTCCACACCTCCTTTGCCCAGTACAGGTTCCCGGATGGGACCATGTACTACGGGCCGACCTCCGCGCCACAGATCCCACTCTCTCTTGGGGTGAGCGGTGCCTTTGGTTTCACCAATGCGCTGTTCAACAAGCCGGCATTCGTCACCAACCCCGTGACGCCAGGGGCGAGTGGCGCAATCCCACTCGCATCATGCTCCGGTGGGGACACTCCTGCGGAGATACGGTCGGCATACCTCGTAAGTTCTCTCCCGTCAGGGGACACTGGAACGGGAATGAAGCTCTCTACCGTGGACGCCTACGACTCGTCCGACAAGCAGGCAACACTTACCAGCGACATGAGCACCTTCGACAGTGCCTGCAGCCTCGCTACCCCCACACTGGTCTACAACTATCCTGTGCTCTCCACCACGTACAACTCCAGCAGCAGTTCTGGATGGGGAGGGGAGGAAGACCTGGACATGGAATGGTCACACTCCATGGCGCCGGGGGCGACCATCGAGATGACCTTCTCTCCTGACTCTGGCAATGGCCTCTATGAGGCAGTGGATTCCCTCGTGGCGGACAACACCGTCAATGTGATCACACTGTCCTGGGGCGAACCCGATGTGGGCATCGAAGGCGGTGCCTCGTGCTCGTTCGAGTGCAATGCCTCCACCGATGGAAGCTATGCAATCCTCCATCCGATCCTGCAAGCCGCAAACGCTGAGGGCATCACTGTCTTCGTCGCGAGTGGAGACTGCGGTGCTGCCGACGGCACCAACACAGCCTCGACCGACTATCCCTCTTCCGATGTGGATTCCACCGGGGTAGGTGGCACTGTCCTCACACTCAGCGGCAGTGCGTACGGCAGCGAGTCTGCATGGAGCGGGAATGATTCGGGCTCCAGTTGCCAGAACCAAGGAGGGGCTGGTGGAGGATGGGGCCCAGAACCCCAACCATGGTACCAGTCCGGCACCGGTGTCAAGGACAAGGGGCTGCGCGGCGTCCCTGATGTCGGGATCACCGTAGGAACACCGCTTGCAACGTACTCAGAGGGTGGCTGGGGAGGATACTACGGAACCTCAGATGGCGCTCCTCAATGGGCCGGGCTCGCAGCGGTAGCCGACCAGATACACGGGGGAGATATCGGCCTCATCAACCCTGTCCTGTATTCGATCCTACGTTCCAGCTCGTACAGCACCAGCTTCCACGACATCACAACCGGCACTGGCAACGGATACAAGCCGACCACGGGATGGGACCCTGTCACAGGCATCGGAACCCCGATTGCCAATGTAGCGATACCCGAGATAGCGAGCGGTGGCTACATGGTCACACAGACAGGATTGACCGCCACATTGTCCGCCAGCACATCTGCGCCAGCGGCAAAGGCGTCCGTGACCTTCACCGCCACCTCGAGCGGGGGAACGGGGACGATATCAAAGTACATCTTCAACTTCGGTGATGGCAACGCGACCACGACCAACAAGGCGACCGTGACCCACTCCTATGCCACGGACGGTGCCTATGCTGCCAATGTCGAGGTGTTCGATACCTCAGGGAACTCCACGGCTTCCCCCTTCATCCAGATGAGTGTCGGAACGACTCCGTTCACGCTTTCCCTCGCCGCCAGTTCCACTGCTCCCGCTGTCGGGACCGCGGTCACATTCACTTCTACCGCTTCGGGCGGAACGTCCCCGTACACCTTCCAGTACTACTTTGGCGATGGAACGTGGGCACCGTTGACAACGACCGCCACTACCTACCTCCACACCTACCGCGACGCTGGGGTCTATTGCGCACAGGTGACTGGAACGGATTCGAAGAGCCCCCAGGATGGTGCGGTGAGCAATGTGATCGCGATCACAGTAGGTGGAGCGACCGGCTCGTGCACTGGCTCCACCACTTCAACACTCTCGTCGGTCGCGATCAGCCCTACTACGCCCTCAGTCGCCACTAGCGGCACAATGGCCTTCACGGCCACTCCGACGTGCACCGCAACATGTCCCTCGGGCACAACATACGCTTGGACCCTCACGAGCACCGCACTGGGCACGCTCAGCTCCGCGACCGGTTCCACGCCCACCTTCACCGCGGGAACCTCCGCTCTGACCGGTGGCATCTTCGTCAATGCCACGCTCAACGGAGTCACCA
>Ga0326728_10002909_pt1 | contig 55425 bp, 63 predicted proteins | sample MB3enrmetagenome_FD_207602 | JGI IMG/M metagenome (GOLD analysis project Ga0326728, IMG submission 207602) | Lab enriched peat soil microbial communities from McLean, Ithaca, NY, United States - MB31MN | ecosystem: Environmental > Terrestrial > Soil > Wetlands > Peat | place: USA: New York... | reverse complement strand
GCCGCGTCAAGCCCGATACGGTCCTAGTCAACGGCAAACCAGAACGGCATCCCGAAGGCTCCTATTACCTGGAATGGCGCGAAGGCGCGAAACGTGTGCGCCTGTCGGTTGGGAAGGACGCAGCGGATGCCAGTGCCAGACGGCAGCGCAAAAAAGCGGAATTGAACGCGGTTAACAACGGCATCGACGTGGTGGCAGAAAAGGGCCCGGGACTGCGATCCCTTGCCGGGGCAGTTGCCGATTACCTAGCCGATGTCAAACTCACCCACAAGCCTCGAAGCTACGCGGCATATAACACCGCCCTCGCCTACTTCCTGGAGTCCTGCCACAAACTTAACCTGGAAGAGATTGAGCGGCGCGATCTGCTCAAGTTCTCTGCGTTCCTCCGTGAAGAGAAAGAGCAGGCTCCCCGCACCGTCTACAACAAGTTCGAGCATGTAATGACGTTCCTCAAGGCCCAAGGAATTCGCGGTCTGGTAGGAAAGAATGACTGGCCGCGCTATACCGAGGAGGAGCCGGAGATTTACGAACAGGAAGACCTCGATAAGCTCTTTGCAGCCTGCGACGCAGAAGAGCGTCTCTGGTATGAGTTTTTCCTCATGACCGGAGAGCGCGAGCAGGAAGTGATGTTCTCGTACTGGTCAGACATCAACTTTTCTGCCAGCACCGTCAAGGTGACCCACAAGCCCGGCGCCGGCTGGACGCCGAAGGCTTATAAGGAGCGCGAGATTCCCATTCCGTCGAAGTTGGCAACGCGCCTCAAAGCGTGGAAGGCGAAGTCCGCGAAGAGCTGCCCCTTCGTGTTTCCCACCGCGGGATGCAAGCCGAAGCTGGATTTTCTTGACTGCCTGAAGGCCATCGCCGAGCGCGCTAAGCTTGAACCCGATGGCTTCTGGCTTCACAAATTCCGTTCTACCTTCGCGACCAGATGCCTGTGGGCCGGTGTCGACCTGCGCACCGTTCAACAGTGGCTGGGGCACACGGACATGGAAAGCACCATGCGGTATTTGAAGCCATCGCGGAGCGCGGAGACGCGCGCCAAGGTCAACGAGATTTTTGGGTAGCTCGCCGACAAGAATCGGGCTTATAGATAAAAGAGTACTGCTTAAGCGTTTCTCTTACATTCTTCGAGCATATCTGCCGGTCCTTGTATATCCCACCCGGCTGGAATTGTGGCCAACTGCATTGCGACCGAGCGTATCGCACCGAGCACGTGCGGCAATGCTACTATTTGTGTGACTTCCGACAGCAATCCCTCGCGCCACCCGCAATATTCGCGCGGCTTTACCTTGAGCTCCTTAGACACGCCCCTCAAGTTTTTCTCATCGTGAGAGTAACTTTCTTTTACCGTCGATGGGTCCTCCTGCCTCAACAGTTCGTCCAGAGAATCATAGCCGTAATCGGCATTAACAGCGGACCGCGCGGCAAGAAGCATGAGTGCATAACGCCGCGATTCGTGGGGCCTCAGCCCCATTTAGTAGCACCATCGCAGTCCTGTTGGGAGTACGAATCCACCAACGTCCCCCTTGGGGATTAGGCACAGCGTGACAGAGGAGAACGGAATTCGGAGATAGGCAGCGACCACAGCGTGCCCGGCTTCATGCAGTGGATCAGCGCCGCCTGCGAACCTTTGTGTCTGTCCTTCTCGATCTTCTTTTTTCTCCAACGTTTCTTTCCCTTCCCCAGAACTTAGCCGTTCCGGCCTATTGAGTCCGGAGCCACTTCGCAACACAGTGCGGATCAAACCGGACGCAGGTTCCGACATGGAAGCAGGGAATGCGCTTCGCCTTGGCCTGCTTAAAAATCGTGACTCGCGCGACGCCGAGAAGACTGGCTAGCTCTTCAGCAGTCATGGCGTGCCCGATCTGCTCGATCTGATCGGCCAATGAAAGATGCCTGGGCGCTTCGCGATCCTCGAAGGGATCGACGAACGCGCGCGCGGGACTTGGATCTCCTAATTGTGAACGGTGAGGAACAGAGGATGGGGCAACAGTAGAAAGAGTGCGCAAGAAATCTCCCGGACAACCTGTTTTGATCTATGTCCGGGTATTTAACCGTGAACGCCCCATGGACCTTTCTTGGCGTATCTGTCATTCAGCATAGACCACCCGACCGCGTAATGCCGTGACACAGGTCACAGTTCACAGTGATGAGAAGCGAACAAATAGCGAACATGCTAAAATGGGCCCGTCATGGCCCGCCGCCCGGATCTCCGGCCCGAAGAAATCCTGAGCCGAGACGATCTGAAGGCCCTGGCGAATAACCTGGCCCACCTGAGCCTGGAAGGTGTGCGCGGTTTCTATGAGCGGGCTTACCAGGAATGCCGGATTACAAACCGCGACTTCCCGCCAGCGCGGGCGCTGCAGGAGCTGGTCCAGGCCTGGAAGCAGCTGAGGAAGTGGAGGAAGTGATCAACATGGATGCTCTGCTAGCATCCAGCGTATCCGATACCAGAGTGAAAAGGGCTCTGCCCAAAGAGGCGGCCTCTCACAAGGGGGTTAAATGCCGGAATTGCAATTCAAGGGCAAGGAGTTCGTTCGCCACCATCTGACGGTGCCATATCGTCCGCCGGGGATGGACGTCAGCAGGTCCATCGGCAAGTCCAACCTGAAGGGCAATCCGATCATTCATGGCGACAACCTGCACGCGCTAAAAAGCGCAGCTCCCGTTCTACGCTGGTGCGGAAGGAATCGAACGTTCAACCTACTGATGGAACGTTAAATCAACGAAATCAATGCTGGTCGGCTCGACGCAAGTGAACGAACTTGGCGAGATTGAGACTCCGATCCTGCTGACATGCACACTGTGCGTGCCGCGTGTCGGAAATGCGCCCCCGTGGCCCCGCGAACTTATTCTGCAGCACCGCCAATGCTCAACTCGCTCACGCTATGTCAGCACCATGGCCGCGTTCATTAGGGTTCTTCAGAATTCGCGGAGAGGGAAATCTACGTGGCTTAAAGCAACTGTCAGAGGCGAATATTGAATTTTGGTCCGAAAGGTTGTTCTTGAAACAACCGATAGAAAGTGAGTGACGAGGGTAGCTTCACAGACTGAGCAATTCCGACCAGTTTTTCTATCTCTGCACTGGCATAGTCAGTTGGAGACCTAGTTTTTTGGTCTGAGAACGGCGGCCTAGCGTCGAGGAGACATTGAAAATGTCTGTAGAAAATTCAGTTGTCGCGATCTATCACACTCATACGGATGCGGATCGAGCGGTGAAGGAACTTCAGCGTGGCGGAGTGGACATGCACAAGTTATCCATCGTCGGCAAGGGCTACCACACCGACGAACAAGTGGTCGGCTACTACAACACCGGCGACCGCATGAAATATTGGGGCAAGGTCGGCGCATTCTGGGGAGGCTTTTGGGCCCTCTTGTTCGGATCCGCGATGTTCGTGATCCCAGGTCTCGGCCCGATTTTAGTGGCTGGACCTCTGGTGGCATGGATCGTGGCAGGGTTGGAAGGTGCGGTCGAAGTAGGAGCGTTGGGCGCTCTGGGAGCCGGCCTGTTCAGCATAGGCATCCCCAAAGACAGCATCGTGAAATACCAAACGGCGCTCACGACAGATCAGTTTCTGCTGATCGCCCATGGGACGGCTGCAGAAGTGGCCAAGGCGAAAGACATCATCGCAAGCACGAGTCCGGCAAATTACACACTGCATACAGCCGAAGCAGTCGCGGCTTAGCGAAGGCAGGGTCGCGCGCCATAAACGAAATAACCAAAGAGGGCCACGGACCAGCCCTTTGACGTGGTGTGGCTTTTGGAGAATGAGATGAAAGTAGACCCTGCTGTATTTGAGAAGATGATCCCCGCCGAACAAGTGTTTGAGGAAATGCTCCCTTTTCTCGAAACACTTGACGCCCAGATTGGTGGCATTATCCGACTCTTGAAAGACAAAGGCATTACCACAAATGCGGAATTTGCCCAGTATGCCCAGCGAGGTGACGATGCAGGAAATGTGCGGGAGCGTGGTATGCGGGTAAGGATGGAATATCTGTTTTCCTCGGCCGTGAAGCGGATCGACGACTAGTAACTGCAACATCTCAGCCTCCACTTGACGGGAAACGGTGGGGGGTGGGCTGGGACGCGGTGGTTGTGTCGTAGATCCCAATGCCGCGGACGAATAAGTACCGCGTTTAACGAAATGATGAGGTGTGTCAGTGATTGAACGACTGAAGGAAACTGGTGCACGACCTTAGGATCGTCGCCTTCTACAAAATAGGGCTTGTAGCCGCGTCCCATGTATAGAGCTCTTAAGTCTTCGTCGCTCGTCCGTCCTTGAACGGTCGGTCCGGAAATCTTGTAGCCATTGAGGTGCAGAATCGGAAGGACAGCCCCGTCCCGCACTGGATTTATAAAATTGACGGACTTCCAGCTTCCTTCCAGTGGACAAGTCTCGGACTCCCCGTCGCCGATGACGCAGGCCACGATGAGATCAGGATTGTCGAAAGCCGCTCCGAATGCATGAACCATCGAATAGCCGAGCTCTCCACCCTCATGCATGGAATTTGGAACGTGTGGCCCGCAATGGCTCGGCACTCCGCCCGGCGTCGAGAACTTCATGAAAAGAAGTCGTAGGCCATTCTCATCTGGCGTGATCTCCGGATGGACTTCGGCATAAGTGCCTTCCAGATATGAACACGCATTCAGCGATGGACCGCCATGGCCCGGGCCGGCGATATAAATGATATTTGCATCGTGTTTTTTGATCAGCCGATTCAGATGAATGTAAATGAGGTTTTGTCCCGGCGAAGTTCCCCAGTGCCCGAGCAGCCTTGGTTTGATGTGCTCTGCCTTGAGCGACTCTCGCAACAGAGGGTTTTGAAAGAGGTAGATCTGGCCGATGCAGAGATAATTTGCCGCTCGCCAGTACCGGTTCATCTTGTCGAGCATGTCTGGCGTCAGGGGACCGTCGGGCTGCGGCGCTTTGGTTGGCCGTTGGCCGTTTGCGGCGACAGCAGTAGACAAAGCCGCATCGAAGATAAATTTAGAGGGCTTTGAAGTCCGATCTAAATTCTTTTGACGCGATTTCGAGCTAATATCCTGGTCAACCTCTATCGTTTGTTCTTCGGCAGGCATATAAATCATCTCCCTCAAATGCTTCGTGATTATTTGGCCAGCTCCTTGGCGATCGCTTGTAACTCCAGCCGACGCTTCTCCGTGGTCTTCGGATATGCCATTTTGAGATCCTGGAGCGTGTCGAGGACAATACGGGAGACAATCAGCCGGGCGTTGTCCTTATCATCGGCAGGAACGGCGTACCAAGGCGCGTGACGTGTGCTAGTCGCGTTCAGGCAATCCTCATACGCTTCCATATAATGCTTCCAGTATTTCCTTTCGTGGTTGTCTGAGGAGCTGACCTTCCAGTTTTTGTCGGGCACGTCAATGCGCGCGAGAAATCGCTTGCGCTGTTCTTCGTACGAAAGGTTCAAGAATATTTTGACGATTCGCGTTCCGTTGCGATAAAGGTGACGCTCTAGGTCAATGATCGACCGATACCGCTTCTTCCAGATGTTTTTCTCGTCGAGCAACTCTTCTGGAAGCCGCTGGGTGCGGAGAATCTCGGGATGCACGCGAACAATCAGAACTTCCTCATAGTAGGAACGATTGAAGATGCCGATCCGCCCGCGTTCCGGAAGACGGCAGGTTGTGCGCCAGAGAAAATCATGTTCCAGTTCCTCGGCGCTGGGCTGTTTGAAACTGAAAACTTCGCAGCCTTCGGGATTGACTCCCGACATGACGTGCCGGATCGCGCCATCTTTGCCGGCAGAGTCCATCCCCTGAAAGATCAGCAGTAATGCATAACGGTTGGACGCATAGTGAAGCTGTTGCAGGGAAGTCAACTCAGAAATATGTTCTTCCAGAAGCTCTTTATATTTTTTCTTTGACTCGCAAAATGGCTTCACGATCGTCGGCAAGCGTCTGATATCGATCTTCTTGTGATGCGGTACACGGAAGTCTTTGGAATGAATTGTCATCTTCTTCCTTCAGCGGCGCCAACTGCATGAGGTGCGCATAGCGAGTTCGAGTGCTCGGGACGACGGTTAGGCAACATCTTTCTTTGCCAGTTGATCCTTCCGGGTCTCTTGCTCCGCCTCAAGCCAGTCTTGATTCGCTTTGCCGTCGCCCTGGCCTCGCTGCTGATAGAGTTCATAGGCCCGCCTGGCAATCTGCGGTGTGAGATCGACTGGGTTCTTGGCTGACGACGGTGTTTTAGCTGGATCAAAAATGCGATAGGCGAGCAGTTTCACGCGGTCATTAAGCAGGAACCACGCCAGAGCATAGACCCAAACGAACCCTGCCCAACGCCAGCCAAGCGGCGTCATAAACACGCCGTAGACTGCAATGAGCGTCGCCACAATTTGAGTGCCCAGTACCGCTATCCAGAGAATCCGAGCCGGGCGTATCGACCAGAATGGGCCCCGTGTGCGCGTTAAGAAAATCGTCAGATGTCCAGCTATTGACAGCTTTAGGTACATCAGCGTTTGGGCGTGTGCGCGGTCGAGATGAAATACGCGCTCAGCAAGATAGAAGAGGCCGAACGCGGCTACGACGCCGATCACGCCCAGCACGGTCGAGATCCCCAGCACCAGGCGCATATTCCATTTCTCGGGCCTGTCGCTGTAATGCACCTTGTCATAGGCGATGGAGAGAATGGCCCCGTCGTTGAGTACGGCGATCATCACGATCATCACCGCGGTTACTGGATAGAAGTTAAATACGAGGATGGCCAGCGTCATGAAGAACAGCACGCGCAAGGTTTCGGCGATGCGGTAGATCGCGTAGCTGTTCATCCGCTGGAAGATCCGGCGGCTCTCCTTGATAGCATCGATGATCACCGAAAGGCCGGATGCGAGAAGCACGATGTCTGCCGCGGCGCGGGCCGCGTCAGTCGCGCCGGAAACCGCGATGCCGCAGTTGGCTTGCTTGAGCGCGGGAGCATCGTTCACCCCGTCGCCAGTCATACCGACAATATGGTCGTGTTTCTGCAGGACGTCGACAATGTTGTACTTGTCTTCGGGGAACACCTGGGCGAAGCCGTCGGCTTTTTCGATGGACGCCGCAGTGTCCGCCGTCTTTTGTTTGTCCCGCAATACCGTGGCATCTAGGATGTTCATGCCCATGCCCAGTTCATGAGACATTTCCTTGGCGATGGCCAATTGATCGCCTGTGACCATTTTGACTTTCACGCCCATCTTCATCGCGTTCGCGATAGTCGCTTTGGCCTGTTCGCGCGGCGGATCGGACATGGGCAAGACGCCAACGAACTGCCACTTGTCGTTCTGATCGGTGCGGGCTACTCCCAATGAGCGGAAGCCGCGGGCCGCAAATTCATTGACGGCCTTCTCAACTGCGGGTTGTACATCCGCGAGGTTGGTCGCCATCTGCAGAATGACCTGTGGCGCTCCCTTAGACACCTTGAACTGCTTCCCGTCGGAGCCCTTCACGGTGGCTTCGGTGCGCTTATGCACGGCATCGAAAGGCTGGAAATGGACGACCTGATAGCTCTTCAGTTCCTTAACGTCCTTCACGCCGCCGATCACGGCTAGATCGATCGTGTCCTTGTCTTCCGCGCGCGAAGCGAGGGCTGCATCGAGAATGATTCGATCGGCAGCAATACCATCGACACAGAATGGATTGCCCAGCGTCAGCTTGTTCTGGGTCAAAGTTCCGGTCTTGTCCGAGCACAGCAAATCTACGCCCGCCAGTTCCTCAATCGCCGACAACTTGGTCACAATCGCTTGCTTTTTTGCCAGCAGACGCGCGCCGACCGCCATGGTGACAGACAGTACCGTCGGCATGGCGACTGGGATCGCGGCCACCAACAAGACCAATGCGAATTCCAACGTGCTCAGGATCGGGTCATGGCGGAAGAGCGCCGTGGTAACAATCGCCGCCACCAGAGCCACTGCAAGAACGATGAGGTAATTGCCAATTTTTAGCACAGCACGCTGGAAATGGCTGACAGTATGAGCATCCTGCACCAATTCCGCAGTCTTGCCGAAATAAGTGTTGGTACCGGTGGCGTAGACCATCGCATCGGTTTCGCCGCGCTTGATAATCGAGCCTGAAAACACTGCCTCGCCGGGTTTGCGCGTCGCGGGCAAAGATTCTCCGGTCAGCGCGGACTGGTCGACTTGCACCGGGTCGCCGGCCAACAAACGCGCGTCCGCGGGCACGATGTCCCCAAGCCGCAGGCGGATCACGTCGCCCGGCACTAATTCAGACACTCTTGGAGTCGTCCATTTTCCGTCTCGCAGGGCGCGGGCATCGGTCGCCAGCTTCGCGCGCAACGCGGCAATTTCATTGCCTGCCTGATGTTCTTCCCAAAATGCAACCACCGCGTTGGAGAAAAGCAGAAATAGAATGATGAAGAAATCCAGCCAGTGCTTAACCACCCCCGACAGAATCACTGCCCCTTCGATCATCCAAGGAATGGGGCCCCAGAAGTAGCTCAGGAACTTCAGGAATAGATTGTCTTTCTTTTCCTTGATTTCATTCGGACCATATTGCGCCAGACGTTTTTGCGCCTCGGCTTGGCTCAAGCCTTTCGGGGAGGATCCCAATCGTTTTTCGACTTCCGGCATGGGTAGAGATTTCAGATCGTCCTTGGAATCGGGCTTCGTCGGCGGCTTCTCTACATTCAGTTTCACGATGACTACTCTCCGTTCTTGCTCCGTCGCGAGTCGCGGTTAAACGAGAGCCCAGGAAGATCGTTGGATCCGCGTCGCACAGAAAGCTCTGAGGCGGTATTGAGTTCGGAACTTAGGACGTATCCAGTATCTTGCGGCGGCGATGCGGAAGCTGAGCACTTTTGCTCAGCGACTATCTGGAGACGGGGTCAGCTTCAAGCCAATTTATGCGCGGAAATTTAGCCTTCGCCTAGAAGTCGCCCCTCAAGGCGCAACGCAAAAGCATCGAATGTATTGCAGATTATTTTCTTGTCTTCTCATTTCTCTTCTCGCACCGTGGGATTAATCCATGGTCCGCCGCTGCCGATGAGTTGCAGAGCCTCGCTGGGCCCCCACGTCTCCGGCTCATACGGATGCACCGGCGTAACGTTGCCCAGGATCGGATCGACCACACGCCATTGCGCTTCCACTACGTCTTGACGGGTAAAGAGCTCAGTCAGTCCGCGCATAGCGTCGCCCAGCAGCCGCTCATAGGGCGGCCTGTCGTCCGCGGCTTGCTCGGTGAGTGTGAGCTCCACGTCGGTGCCGGTCATCTGCTCGCCCGGCGTCTTCACCCGCACCCCCATTCCGATGGCGATGTCTGGACTGATACGCATGCGCAGATGGGCTGAAGAACTGGGCACGATCTCGCCAAAAGTGTCCATCGGCGGGCGTTTGAATTCAACGAACACTTCGGTCGCGGTAACCGGCAGCATTTTTCCTGCGCGGATATAGATGGGCACACCGGTCCATCGCCACGTTTCAATGAACAGCTTGAGCGCGATGAAAGTCTCAACGGTTGAAGCCTCATCTACACCCGGCACCGACCGATAACCGTTGTACTGGCCGCGCACGACATCCGCCGGAGCGATTGGCCGTACCGCCTTGAGCAGCGCGGCCTTCTGGTCGCGCCACGCATCGTGAGCCTCCCCGGTCGGCGGATCCATGGCCAGGATGGCCAAGACTTGCAGCAGGTGATTTTGAACCACATCCCGCACCGTACCCGCTTCGTCGTAGAACTTGCCGCGGTCCTCGACTCCGAACTTCTCCGCCATGTTGATCTGGATACTTCGCACGTAGTTGCGATTCCAGATCGGTTCAAACATCGGATTAGCAAATCGGGTGTAGAGAATGTTCTGTACCGGTTCCTTTCCCAGAAAATGATCGATGCGGAAGATTCTTTCTTCAGGGAAATAGCGGTGCAGAATTCGGTTGAGTTCTTGTGCCGACGCCAAGTCACGCCCGAAGGGCTTCTCCACGACAACACGCGCGTTCTCGGCGCAGCCCGTTTTGGCCAGCCCCTCGGCAACAGTGCCGAACAGGTTGGGTGGAATCGCAAAATAATGTAGCGGTTGTTTCGCCGAGCCCAATTCTTTACGCAGTTGGACGAAAGTGTTCGGATCCTTGTAGTCGCCGTCCACGTAGCGCAAGAGGCCGGTAAGTTTGTTGAACGCGTCCTGGTCGAGACCGCCGTGTTTTTCTAGGCTGTCCTTGGCGCGAGCTTTAAGTTGATCGAGATTCCAACCTGCTTTGGCCACGCCGACGATCGGCAGATCGAAACCTTCGTCGCGAATCAATCCCTGCAGCGAGGGAAAGATCTGTTTGTGTGCAAGATCGCCGGTGGCGCCGAAAAACACAAAGGCGTCAGACTGGAAATCCGCCATCAGGCCGCCTCCTGCTTCTCCGCAACCTTCTCCTTGTGGCCGCCGAATTCGTAGCGCATCGCCGAAAGCAGTTTGGCAGCATATTCTTCGTTACCACGTGATGCAAAACGGGAACTGAGCGCAGCGCTGATCACCGGCGCCGGAACGCCCTCGTCCACCGCCGCCTGCACGGTCCACCGTCCCTCTCCGGAATCCGACACCCGGCCCGCAAAATTCGAGAGATCAGGATTTTCTCTCAAAGCGGCGGCCGTCAGATCAAGCAGCCAGGAGCCGATAACGCTGCCCCGCCGCCAGACCTCCGCGACCTCGGGCATGTCCATGTCGTATTGATAGAGTTCCGGATGGCGTAGCGGGGTTGTCTCGGCGTCTACTTCACGCTTTACCTTGCCAACGTTGGCATTCTTAATGATGTTCAATCCCTCGGCAAACGCAGCCATCATCCCGTACTCGATACCGTTGTGGACCATTTTGACGAAGTGTCCCGCGCCGTTCGGGCCACAGCGTAAGTAGCCGTTTTCCGATGTCGAAGGCTCGCCGGTGCGCCCTGGCGTCCGCGCCGCCGAGCCAACACCTGGGGCCAACGACTTGAAGATCGGATCGAGATGACTCACAATCGCTTCCTCCCCGCCGATCATCAGACAGTATCCTCGCTCCGATCCCCACACGCCCCCACTGGTTCCGCAATCCACGTAGTGGATTCCTTTGCTCTTCAATTCACCAGCGCGCCGGATATCGTCGTGGTAGTACGAATTGCCACCATCGATTACGATGTCGCCCGGTTCGAGGACAGGTATAAGTGAGGTCAATACCGAATCCACGATCGCCGCCGGAACCATCATCCATACGGCTCGCGGTTTGCTGAGTTGTTTCGCAAAATCCGCGATGCTGTCGGACGACTTGGCACCTTTTCCCACTAACTCTTTCACGGCTTGGGGATGCGTGTCAGACACTACGCACTCGTGGCCGGCTTTCATCAGCCGTTGCACCATGTTCGAACCCATTCGTCCCAGGCCTATCATTCCGAGTTGCATTCGTATCCCTCCTCAAACAGTGGTTTGATGCGTAGAAGAATGTTCACGCTTGGTATTTTGACTCGAATCAGCAACGGTAGGACTCTTCAGCGGTACAGAACTGCAGCGTTGGTGATATATGGCCGTGCTCTCAATCACCGTACGGTTCTTGTCGATAACGACCTTCTTCGCCTGTCCGAGGTCGGGAATCTGGATGTATCTGAGCTGGGTGTCGAGGCCTTGCATCGTGGCTTTGCCGCCGGTCAGCAGAGCGATGTCCTGCAACAAATTCTTACGTTGATCACCCAACCCCGGAACGGCGACGGCCGCAACTTGCAGGAAGCCACTTAGCTTGTTCACGACCAGAGTAGCCAGAGCTTCGCCTTCAACATCCTCCGCGATGATGAGCAGAGGCTTCCTGTTCTTCGTGATCTGCTCAAGTAACGGGAGTAGGTCTTTCTTGGAACTGATTTTGCCGGGGTAAACGAGAATGTAAGCGTTCTGGAACGCAGCTTCCATGCGTTCAGGGTCAGTGATGAAGAACGGTGAGAGGTATCCGCAGTTGAATTGCAGAACGCGACCCCGCAGTTGTTCATTGGCTCCGGAGGAGGCGACGACCGCGTCCCGAATGTCACTAGATCCGCGCGCATGAGCCAAAATGTGTTCGTCTACCGTCGCGAGTTTTGCGGCCATGATTGCGAACCTCCGTCCTCGTGGGAATTAGCAGGCAGACCGACAGAGTTTTTCGAGCAGGCCGCGACTCCTGGCGTTTATTTGTTTGGCAACCATGTGCTACCACACGAACAAGCGAGCACCGGAGCCTGGCGAGCGAAACCTTCCAGTTTGGACGGAAAGATCGTGCGCGGGAGGCGCCTCACCGTGGTCGGAGCTAGGTAGTTCCGGCCGCGATGCACTGATTTTTTCGACCTCTACAGCGCCGTGGCGGTTCATAATCTCGGTTGCCGCCTGAGCCTTGTCGCCTGCACCGGTAGCGAAGACCATTACTCCTCCCCGCCGTACTCCTTGAACGTAGTCTTCTGCATCTGCTTCGAGGACCCCGAATGCCGTGAGATCACGAGTCAACCCGACTTCAAAATCCGTGTGTGGCGTACTCATGAGCCCGCTCCCCGCCATTTCGATAGGCTCTTTCAGAATCCGGACGTCCTTCCGAAGGAAGCCGCTGGCCTCCAGGTCGCGAACGACCTCATCAGCCGATCCTGAGCTTTCAAACAAACCCACTGCAGTTTTTGACATATTGCCTCCAATCTAATTTGTCAACGAAGTTTGAAGTTTCCCCCAGAAGTTGCTACGGCGCCGCTGTTTTGAGGCAGCGGCACCTTCGATTTCATCGCGTGGAGCCGTTATTCAGCCTTCGCTACGTGGGCGTATCCGCCAAGCTCTTCTACCAACTCTCGAGCTGAAGCAGGTACCGCAACTTTGCCGTCAAGAATTTCATGACGGTTTACATCGTCCCCATACATGGCTTTGTCGCCACTTTTGTCGGCTTGCATTACAGCACCGTCCAAGCTCACCCCGGCAAAAATTCCTTTGGACCGCGAGTAAGACAGAATCTCTGCATTCAATTTGAGGTCAGTGCCAGCGGCGGCGCTTCGGCCGACGGGTCCGGCCGCTACAGAAGCGTCGGCTCCAAGCTTGAATTTGTCGCTCATCAGGCTTTGCAGGGCATGATCGTTCATGAAGAGCATCACGATATCAGTGGATGAGCCGCCGATCTGATAACCCACACTTCCGCTATCGATCGCCACAAACATGGGAGCGCTCCAGCCATGCTCGGTGCGACAGGTTGCTATTCCCCTGCCGTAGCTTCCACCGAATACGAAGGCAAACTTTTTGTCCCCTGGAATGATGGCAACACACTTTGCCGATTCCAGAAGGCCCGAAGGAATGCCCTGATCCGGAGTGTTCATGATCTCCTTGAAGACCTGGGCCGCTTTCTGCGTGCGATTTACGTCATCATCTCGATCCGAAGCGACAGCGGTTAGAGTTGCAATCGCTATCAAAGTTGTTACGGCTAAAATGCGTTTCAACATGTGATCTCCATTCAAGTTTGGACTCGTTAAAAGCTAAGGTCACTCCGATGTACCGCAGATAAGGAGTCTGATTTAGTCTGATTGCCGAAGTACAAATGACTCCCGACAAATCAGTACGTACTGAATTTGAACTCGTGTTCATTTCTTTCTGCTGGCAACAGCGGGCGCCTCAGACAGAATGTTAGGCGCTACTAATGAGTCATTACTGATCAATAGTGAGCACCGCGAGTTCTTGTGATTTCTTTGTCCCGATATGCCTCAGCTAAGGCGCTTGTCACCCAGGCTGGCATCGGACGAAACTTGGCTTCCCGGGGGTGGAATCTGCCGCACGGCAGTCAGCACTTCCTCCTGACGATAGGGCGGGATGAGCGATCCCAGAATGCTGTGGACGGTTTCGAAACTTGCTGGCGGGCTAAGGAGTGGAAAGTAGACATCATGGCCACTGGCGATATTCGCCTTATATTCGCCTAGAGTAGCACTTCCCTTTCGCGCACGCAATCCCTTGCTGCAGGTGAGCTTTGAGCTCTCTCTGGCATGCGCTGTGGCCATTGAGGGGAAAATGCTACACCTGTGCCCCTCAGTAGTGGGGTATGGTCCGGAAATTGGGCTTCAGTCTCGCCTAGCAAGAGCGCGGGAGGTTGTGGTCTGCAACAAACTCCGTAGCGTTGCCAGAGCCGGAACCACCGGCTATGCGCGAGTTTTTCATCATGTCTTCGATTGGCCGGCGAGAGGTCGCTTGAACTTAGAGGTCCGGGGTCCGGGAAAGCGTAGATACGCTCCAGTCACTCGATCTCGGCAATGGTCTGCCTGGCGTCCATCCTTCTCAATATTTGACATAACCGCGGCAACGGTCAAACGGGGATGTCATCAGAGGCGATTCGATGGAGCGACTCCGGCGACATCATCCTCGGATTTCGTGAGAACAGAGACTCGATCCGGGGATGCAACTGTCGGCGCAATGCCAGCCGACTCATAGCGGGCAGCCGAACATCGTCGCTCGTGCGACTATATGAAACAAATACCAGCTCAGCGCTACCCAGCAGTATGATTTCGCTAAGTAAGTCAGGCTTCATTAGACCTTCCGGGTGGATGGAAAAAGCCAGATTCTTTCGCTTTTGAGAATTAGTCACCAGCGTGGATCGTACGAGCCTCCTCAAGCGTGAGTCGGGAAGGATCACAATAGCCCAACCCTTTCAGACAAGCCGTGTAATTGCGCTTATGCTCAGCGTCAGCCAGCGCCTTGGCTTCAGCGGCGCTCAGTTTTGCAAAGACACAAGTCGCTTGCCCATCCTTGCAAGCCGAGAGGTTGCGCTGGTGTTCTGAGTAAGCCGTCTGTTTGGCTTGCAGTGGAGTGAGTTTGGAGTGGTCGCACTGATCCCAGCCCTCGACACAATTTTGCGCGTTGCGCCGGAGTTCCGCAGCGATCGCGTCCCTGGTTTGCGAAGGAGTTAACTTGGCCTGATCACAAGGCCCAGAGCCGTCCGCACAGTCGGATGCATTGAGCTGGCCCCTCGCGATGTTCACTTCCGCGGTTTCCGCCGGAGTCAGTGTGGATCGATCGCAAGTGCTCCATCCATTCCTGCAGTTGGCGAGGTTGCGCTGTTGCTGCGCTGCGGCCATATCGCGGGCTTCCAACTGCGTCAGTTTGGAGCGGTCGCACGACCACATTCCTTCATTGCAGTCGGACACATTCCGCTCATGATCGGCCACGGCCAATGCAATCGTTTCCGGTTCCGTGAGCTTTGAACGGTCACAGGAGTCGTAGCTGTTCCTGCAGTTCACAACGTTTCGCCCGTGGACAGCGAGAGCCACATCCATCGCTTCTGACTGGCTCAAACGGGAACGGTCACAGGTATCGCGACCAGCCTTGCACTCCGCCAGGTTCTGCAAAAGATCAGAGGACTGCGCCAACGCCAAAATCGACCAAAAGCTGAGACAGACGACTTGCGCACCAAAACCCTTCCGTGAGCTGATTTTCATCTTTGTGCCCCCTTGCGGGCGATAAGTCAAAAGCACTTCCTATGCGGGCACGACTTCAGGGCTGCACCTGGAGTTTTGGATTGATTTAGCAGCGTCTTCAGCCGTAAATCGGCCCATGACCAGGGCCCGAATGCGCTGGGTGGTCATCTGGATCGGAGTACGGTCAATTCTCTGCACATACTCGACAGCGCGAGAGCTGCCACGGTTCACTTTCACAACAAACTTGATGTTTTTCATCGATCTCCTCTTGTTCTAGAAACATGGGAGGCGGGACGGCCGCCTCCCATGTTTCTCACTGTGATTACCACCAACAGCGTAGAGCGACTTATGCGACTTTGCTGTGAACTTTCGTTTCGAGGACCTTCTGGGTGCCGACATTGACCTTGATCTGTTTCGGCTTGGCTTCAGCCTTCTTGCCCAGGCTAATTTTAAGTACGCCTTTGTCATAGTCCGCGCTCACCTGTCCCGGGTCCACCGAACTGGGTAGCGTGAACGACCGGGTGAAGCTTCCGTACTGGCGCTCGACGCGGCGGAAGTTCTCCTCTTTCTCTTCCTTCTCAATTTTGCGCTCGCCATTTACGGTGAGGGTATTGTTCTCGATGCGGACATCAATGTCTTTTTCGTCGATGCCCGGCACTTCCATCTTCAAGGTAATGGTGTGCTCGTCTTCGTAGATGTCCACCGGTGGTGCGAAGGTAGTGCTCGTCAGCGCCTCCTCCGGGCCTTCCGGGCTATACGATTCGCGGAAAAGACGATTCATACGGTTCATGCGATCTTGCATTGTGGAGAATTCGCGGAGAGGTTCCCAACGGGTTAATAGTGTCATAGTGTAGTGCCTCCTTCAGAGGAAGGCTAAGATGAACAACTTCAGATGGGCTGACTTAGTTCAGAGGACTTGAAAGAGTAAAGAGACGTTACTTGCTCAACTACAATGCTATGCTTATGCATTGTTGTTGTCAACTTAGCGACAAGCTACCTACATGCTGCTCCTAGTCCATGTCACCCATCCCACCATGGCCGCCGGCAGTGTTAGCGTTCCTCTTCTCCTCGGAGATGTCGGCAACCAGAGCCTCGGTGGTCAGCATCAGCGCCGCGATCGAGCCGGCATTGGTCAGAGCGGTGCGCACGACCTTGGTCGGATCGAGTACGCCTGCCTTGACCAGGTCTTCGTACTCGCCCGTCAGGGCATTAAAGCCGAAGTTGTTGTCTTTCGATTCGTTGATCTTGCCGAGAACAATGGCGCCTTCCGCGCCGGCATTCTCGGCGATCTGGCGCAACGGCTCCTGGAGGGCCCGCTTCACGATGTTGACGCCGATTTGTTCATCGCCTTCGAGCTTCAATTTTGCCAGCGCCGGGATACAGCGAACCAGAGCCACCCCACCGCCAGGGACAATGCCTTCTTCTACTGCCGCGCGGGTAGCGTGCATGGCGTCTTCGACGCGAGCTTTCTTCTCTTTCATTTCCGTCTCGGTCGCGGCGCCCACCTTGATGATGGCGACCCCGCCAACCAGCTTCGCCAAACGTTCCTGGAGCTTCTCGCGGTCGTAGTCGCTGGTGGCCTTATCAATCTGGCTCCGGATTTCCTTCACCCGGCCTTGAACGTCGCCGGGTTTGCCTTTGCCTTCGATGATAGTGGTATTGTCTTTGTCGATGGTGACCTTCTTGGCCTGTCCCAGATCCTCCATCTTCACGTTTTCCAGCTTGAGGCCGAGATCTTCGGTGATTGCTGTTCCACCGATGAGCGTGGCGATATCCTGCAACATGGCTTTGCGGCGGTCGCCAAATCCAGGCGCCTTTACAGCAGCCACTTGGAGGGTGCCGCGAAGCTTGTTGACGACGAGAGTCGCCAGCGCCTCACCTTCGAGGTCCTCGGCAATAATGAGCAGCGGCTTACCACTCTTGGAGATCTGTTCAAGGAGCGGAAGGATATCTTTCATCGAACTGATTTTCTTTTCGCTAAGCAGGATGTAAGCGTTCTCGAAGGCGACTTCCATGCGTTCGGGATCCGTGACGAAGTAAGGGGAGAGATAGCCGCGGTCGAACTGCATGCCTTCCACGACTTCGAGTTGGGTCTCAAGCGTCTTTGACTCTTCGACGGTTATGACACCGTCCTTGCCGACTTTCTTCATCGCATCGGCAATGATGTGGCCGATGGTCTCGTCGTTGTTGGCGGAGATGCTTCCCACCTGGGCGATCATATCGCCGGTCACGGGCTTGGAGAGCTTATCAAGTTCACCCTTGCCGCGCTGGCCCGTCTTTGGGTCAATATTGCCGCACACCACGTCCACGGCTTTCTCGATGCCGCGCTTCATCGCCATCGGATTGGCTCCGGCGGCAACAGTTTTAACACCTTCACGATAAATGGCCTGGGCCAGCACGGTGGCGGTGGTCGTGCCATCACCGGCGACGTCGCTCGTTTTGGAGGCGACTTCTCGTACCATCTGCGCGCCCATATTTTCGAGTCCGTCCTGTAAGTCAATCTCTTTTGCGACGGTGACGCCGTCCTTGGTGATGGTCGGCGAACCAAATTTCCTTTCAATCACAACGTTCCTGCCTCTGGGGCCGAGGGTTACCTTGACCGCGTCTGCTAATAAGTTGACGCCGCGTAAAATTGCCTGCCGCGACTCTTCGCCATGTACGATTTGCTTTGCCATGATTTCGTTCTCCTGAAGTATTGAAGAATTCGACTCGCGCCTTCAGCCATGTGGCCAAAAGGCGTTAGAACACGCTATTTCCTGGCTCCGACGGTTTCCTTCTTTTGCGCGCCGACGCCGCTGACCACGCCGAGAACTTCCTCCTCCTTGATGATGAGGAAGTCTTCTCCGTCGATCTTGATCTCGGTACCGGCGTAGTTGCCGAACAGAATGTGATTTCCTTCGCGTACTACAAGGGGAAACACCTTGCCCGCATCATTGGTCTTGCCCTTGCCAACGGAGATGACTTCCCCTTCTTGCGGTTTATCTTTGGCTGCATCCGGGATGATGAGGCCGCCACGAGTGGTGCCAGCTTCTTCGGTGCGCCGCACCAGAATGCGATCGTGGAGTGGAGTGAATTTCGTAGCCATGTTTCGAGACTCCTTTTTATTTGTGCCCTAAAATCGCAGGAGACAGCTGTACCGGTCGCTAGGGACGATGGGATCAAAAACCCCGTTCTTCAGAGGCCATGTCACCAAAACCTTTAACGGAGTTATTGCTAATCAAACTTTAGTCGACAGTGGTTGCTTGAGTCTGAGCAATAACGCTCACATCCCATCCGGGACTGACCAGCGGATACAGCGCGTTGCAGCGGAGGCAACCCTCCGCCTGTTTAGGCATTGCGCACAACCTCTGGGAGCAATGTTTTATTGATTAGACTGCTCGAGCGCGGGTTGCGACGCCGGATAGCGAGGCTTGCGGACGGATTTCCGCCGGCCTTTGTACTGGAACAGGCCCCACACCCCGCCCGAGACCAAAAAAACGACCAGTACGATTAGTATCGGCCAGTAATAACGCGCGAACAGCCTAACAATGTGCCGGCCGTAGTGCGCCCCAAGATAGGCAAGGATCGCGAACCTGATACAGCGCCCCACGGCCAGGGCAGCCAAGAACTTCCGAGTTGGATACTGCATTGCGCCCGCTGCCAATAGCATGGGCGTGATGGGAAATGGTGGCGGAAGGATTGCGGGAATCGCGACCGATGCGAAACCCCAGCGCGCAAAAATCGCGTAGAACTTCTTGACCTTCTTCTGCGAGAACCTCTTTTCCAAAGTCTCCACGCCGCCTTTGCGAGCCATGCGGTAGGTAAGATAGCCACCGACTACGGCTCCCACCGTCGCCATGAATGCATAGTAGACCCAGATATCGCTGCGGTGCGCGGCCAGCAGAACGGTAACGATGTCCGTGCTGCCGGGCAAAGGGATGAGGGAGTTATCTGCTAGACCAAGCAAGATAAGGCCAGGCCCGCCGAGATGGAGCAGCCATCGCAGCGCGCTCTTCGAGGTGAAGACGATCGCCAGGGTGTGCATCGTAGCAATCAGGGCATTGGGGCAGCCTCAAGAGAGAGATAGGCCGCCTGGTTTGACGGGCAAAACTGCTCCCTTGAAGCATTTTTAAGGTTCGCTCATTTAAGCGTTTAATACTGTGCAAAATAGCTCAGGCCGCGAGTTATTAGAACCATTGTTCTACTTAATCCGAGTTTTTTCCTCCCTCGACGAAGTCCGCGTCTACGAGGTGAGCAATCTTGCTCAGACCGGGGCCATGAGAAGTGCTAGCGTTGAGGTGTCTCTTCCAATCGAATCGCCGAGGAGCAGGAACATCGCTTGCCCCTTTGCGGGACCGAGTCAACGGTGACGCGAATCGCACCAATTCGAGTCTGTTCCTTTCTTCTGTTGGCTGCTTGTGGAGCGTTTTGCCAGAGCGAACGTCCATCCGCTGGTTCGTCGCTCAGGAATCGCTCGAACTCGCCCGAGTTACAGCAAGAGATGCGCACGCTGGAATCGCTTCCGGATGCTCCCTCTTTGCAATCCCCAGCACAAGCGGAAAGATTCCGCGGGTTCGGCGAGCGAGCAAACTCTCCTATGAAACCGGGCGCCGGCCGCGTGGGGAGAGAAACGGCACTGGAGTCCGTCGCGACTGGACTGCAGCCGAGGCCAGTCACTCCCTATGAACCGGTGTTCGCTCAAAAAGAAACGGGTAACCTGGTTAGCAGCAATCCAGATCCGTCGGCGCTCAGGCAGACCCGGCTCTATCACGCCTCAACCAGCAGCAGCTTGATGGGCCGAGCTACTTATGCAGCTTCGCGCATTTTTATCACGCGTGACGATTCCGGGAAAAACCGGCTGAATACCTCATATTTCCTTCAGGCACTGGCCTCGGTCGCAAGTGCAACGGCTTCTCGCCCATACTGGACGCGTTCCGCTTCCTCGACGTTCAACAATTTTGGTTCGACGATTGGCGGCGACGCGGGGCTCAATGTCTACCGCGAGTTTGGTCCTGGTATCCGGGAAATAGTAAAAAGCCATACGCCGAAATTCGTGTCCGGGATCGGGAATCGCATTACTCGCAGCCATTCCTCGAGCAAGGTCGTATCCAGCCCGGCAAGATAATGCCACTCCACCAATTGGATTACTGAGGCGGTTTCTCGTCCTTCTTGACCGGCTCATCCTGACGGCGCTTCTGTTCTTCCGGCAACCGCGCTGCAGGCTGCGTGCGCTGTGCCTCAGGTGCTACGTGCGGCGCTTCCGCTGGGGCAGGAGGCGGTGTAGCGCGCTCGGGCTGAGAGCGCTCCTTCGTTGGAGGAATCTGTGGCCGCTGGGCTGGCTCTTCTCGGCCAGGTTCCGGTCGGGCAGGCGGCCGCTGAGTTGCCGGCAGACGATTGGGCTCAGGCCGGTTGTTCGTGGCAGGCTGGTCGAACTGAATAGTGTGGTTCTCTGGATGTACCGCTGGCGTGTTGGCAACTGGCTGGACTGCAGCATGCTTAGCCGGCGGGTTGTAAAGCGTTCCTGCCTGCTTAGCCGGTACGACCGCACGGTCGTTCAAGGCTCCAGGCTTGGGAGTAGCCGCGATTGTTGGCGTGCCGTGGTTGACTGAAGCTCTCAGCTCCGGGTTCGCGCGGGCAGCCTGCGCGTGTTGCTCCTGAGCCGCTACGGGGGCGATATGCTTTTGATGTGCAAACGCTTCATCTTGCGGCGTTGGACGCGCAGCAATTCCGCCGTTGCCACCGTTGTAGCTGACTCGGTTTGCCGTAGTGCTGTTGACCACTGTGGTGTTGTAAACGTTGTGAATGTTGGTGACGTTCACATTGCTGACAGCACGGTTGTAGTAGAACTGTCCGCCCTGCCAACGTCCACCCTGATAACCTTCACCGAAATATCCATAGCCGTAGCTGATCCCGCCATAGAAACCTACTTGCGAACCCCAGTAGCCGTCATAGAAAACGTATCCATTACCATCCCAACCCCAATAGGCCGGCGTCCAGAGCAGACCAACTTCGGGAGCCATCACCCACGTTCCCGGCACCCAGTAATAATCGTCGAAGTCGTTGGCATAAGCCCAGTAACCAGGCGTCCAAAGATAACCATCACCGGGACAAAGCGGCTGCTCATAGACGGGCAACTCAGGTGGGGCAAAGCTGACCGATATGCCGATTTGCGCAAACGACGCTGCCGACAGAGACAGCACGACGAGACCGAATAGTAACGTGCGAATGGAGGAGATGATACGCATTGTTTTCCCTCTTGCCCGATGATCCTTCGCGTACCCGGTATTGCTCTGCGGCTGCGGGTTGCGCGGATTGCAAGGCACCATTTCCGCACGAAACGTGTATGGTGATGCCGTCTCGCTCAAAAATGGTTCTGCGAGAGACTGTCTCATTTCTCAGAGTTGAAATCTGAGCAAAACGGCTCACTTGAACCGTGGGCTTATTACTGCAATGTAACGGGCCGAGAAGGTAAGGGCTGGGCGGTGCCGAGGGATTTCTTGCGCAGGTAGCAACAAAAAAGCCGAACCCTTGAGGTCCGGCGCGTGAAACTTGCGTGTCTGCGTACAAGGTGCGTGTCTCAGTACAGCATGATTAGGCGACCCTGAGAGTCAGAATGCCACTGTTGCCGACACACCAACTCAGGACGGCGTGCCACGCTTCCAGACTATGCAAGTGTAACCATTAATGATCTCGCCAACTGTTCCCTTTTATACACTTTTTAGAAATGACTTGAGTCATCCTGTTGTTAGTCGCGACAGAGGCCATACCTATGACCCCGACCGATTCGCCCGCTGCCTATAGAGTCTTGCTTGTGGACGACGATGATGCCGTTCGCGACGTCATGACGCAGACGCTTAGCTACAAGGGATTTAATGTGGTCGCTGCCTCCAGCGTAACGGAAGCGTTGAGGCTGATCACGATCGAGAGCTTCGACGTGCTCATCACTGATCTCCACATGCCGCACGCCGGTGATGGCTTCACCGTGGTCACTGCAATGCGCCACTCCCAGCCCAAAGCGCTTACGCTGATCGTGAGCGGCTACCCGGACGTGCAGAGCGCGATGGCCACCATCCTTTTGGAAGCAGACGAGATCCTCATCAAACCATTCGAAGTCCTGAGACTACCGGAGCTCATCCGCGGAAAAATCCATGCCCGCAAACCGGTTGCCCGGGTTTTTAAGGAAAGGGTGGGCGCGATCTTGCAACGCTGCGGCGCGCTTATCATCGAAGACTGGCTGGCGCGGGTAAGACAGAGCAAGGACCTCAACCACCTGGCTCTCAGCGACGCCGAGCGCACCGGACACCTCCCGAAACTGGTAGACGACCTGGTTGTCCGCCTGCGCAAGCCGAGCGCCACTGAGAAGGACAGCGATGTGGCGTTTTCTGCTGCCGCCATTGCGCATGGCCAGCTCAGATATTTACAAGGCTACACTCCCGCAATGCTGGCACACGAATCACGAATACTCCAAGTGACCCTGTTTGGGACCTTGCAGAGAAACCTCGGCTCTCTGGATTTCAGCGCACTGTTGCCCGATGTGATGACCATCGCGGACGAAGTGGATGCGCAGTTAACCCAGTCGATGGAGAGCTACATGAAAGCCATGCAGAAGGCATCGGCAGCGTAGTCAGCAGCCTAATCTATCTTCGTTTCATCATCCTGCCAATCAAAGTTCCCACGGTGACACCTATCGCAAACGTCACCGCAACCGTGAGCATAAGATGTCGCTGGAGGCGATGACCGGTGTCATCCAAGAACTCCTCGGCCGCATCACCCCCCTGCTTAGCTGCGCGCCTCACTGCTCCTACGCCATTCCCGATTGCATCAGCAACCGCGCAGGTTGCGCGAGTCGCCTGGTGCGCTGATTCGGCGATGTGATCCGCCGCTCTCTCCACTACGGTTTGTGACACAGTCCCTCCAATGTGCTTTGCGAACCGGCAATCGGCACGCGTTTGTTGCCCGACGGCCTTTTCAGCACGGCCGACCCACTTTTGAGCTTTGGCGGAATGCCATAGGTCGCCAAGTCGGCTTCCGTAAGCTTCCCTTTTTTCTTTGGCCCAGCCATTACGCTACTTCTTTCCGTGCAACAGTCGCCGGCACGTGCACCAACTCGTCAAATAGTGAGCGGTAGTGAATCATGGCCGTTCTCAAGTCCTCCGTAGTGGCTTCGTTTTTCCCGACGCGCAACGCAATTTCATGCGCAGACCGGTAGTTCTCCATCACCAGCGGATGGTCGACAGAGATGTCGGCGGCGCGTTGATCGAAATCGGAAACCGGGTAGCCACGAGTTTTCATGACAGCGGACACTAGGTCATCGGCTTCCGTGACAGCCCCTTTCGGGGAGTCGACGAAGCGGGACTGCACGGACGCCCACTGTTTCGAATAACGCTCGTGCTCCATCGGCTCAAGATCGCGAATATTGAGTTTTTCAACCCGCTTCTCGCGATCCTCTAGTTTCGCTTCTGCTTTTCGCTCTGACCCATGTTGCTTCACGGCCCGATCGTACTCGGGCCCAAATTTTTCCCGCAGCTCGGCGCTCGCACTCCTGCGTTTTCGTATGTACAGCACGCCGAGCACGACAAAAACCAAAATCACCAGGACGGCCAGCGCAATCACTTTCGGATCCAGCAAATCCAGATTCATCGAAACCTCCCTGTATCGAAAATGTCCAAACCAGACCAATTCGTGAGATCCCACTCCGCAGCGGAATCTTGTGAGTCGTCAGTATCGCGCTTCGACCGCTGGAAGACTGATCAGAATTGATCGTTCCTGGAAACCTTCTTCGAAGCGGAAGGTAAGGCGGATGGCTGCACGTCGCTCAAAGTGAGCGATTGTGCACAGCATTATCGAAGCAAATGAGCGAGGCTGGAGTCGGTTCCCAGGAAAAACGCAGTTCGCTCTCCCCGGATTCAATCATCCGACCAAGGAAAAAAATGAAATCGATGAGGTTGTTCTCCACCACACTTATATTGCTCGCCGCCGGAATTATGGCCGGATGCTCAACCACTGCCGCAAAGTCTCCGGATGTCTCCGACAGTATTCGCAAGTCACTCGATCGATCAGGCTTGAAGAAAGTCTCGGTCAGCGAGGATCGCGACAAGGGCATTGTAACTTTGGGCGGACAAGTGGCCACTGACAGCGATAAGTCAAAGGCTGAATCGTTGGCAAAGTCCTTCGCTGGAACCCAGGTTGTCGCGGACCAGATTGCCGTGATTCCCGTAGGCGGAGAAAAAGACGCAAAGGCAGTGAACTCCGATCTGGACAAAGGTGTCGAGCAGAATCTGGACGCCGCCCTGATCCAAAACAATCTGCACGACAACGTGAAATACGATGTCAAAAGCGGCGTCGTCACGCTGAGCGGAGAAGTGAACTCGGAAGACAAAAGGGCGCTTGCTGAGAAAGTGGCGGCCGGCGTGCCAAACGTTCAGCAGGTAGTAAATGATCTACAGGTTAAAGATCAGAAAGCCAGTTCATCAAATTAGGATTTCCGGAAATTGGAAGGGCGGTTCCATTAGGGGGCTGCCCTCCATCACAAAGGGCTGGGCGAGCCCCCGGCACAAGGATCCCGCGGAATAGAGCCGCGGCCGGGTCCCCTGCTGACTGCCGGGCGGAACTCCCCGCGTAGTATACTTAACTTGAGGTGGTTACGTCCTTCTCCTCTTTCAGGTCCTCTGAACTAAGTCAGTTCATCTGTAGTTCTCCTCTTCTTAGGCTTTCGAGAAAGTCGTGAAGCCAAATGCATTCGACTGCAATCCTTCGTGAAGTCCAGCATCTCTACGGCGTCAGTGACCGTCTCGACGCGCTCGCCGACGAACATCCCCTCGTCTCAGAAGCACTCCTCGTCATCTCAGGAAGCGTTCGCAACACTGCTACTTTGTTGGAAGTGCTGGTCGCGATGAAAATGCCGCCTCTCCCAGAATTCGATCCGGCAAACTAAGTAGTTCGCCGGTGCTGGGGAAGAGGGGTACGTGCTTTTGGGTGGCTGCCGTCGGAGGCTAGTCGTGCAGCACGACATTGAGAAGAGAACTATGGACTTGCAGCCCGTCGCCGCCATAGTCAAGGAAACCGAGCTTTCTGAACCGGTTCATGAAAAAACTGACCCGCGACCGCGTTGTGCCTATCATCTCTGCCAAAGTCCCCTGACTGATCTTGGGGATTATTGTCTCGGGCACGCCTTCCTTGCCGAAACGAGCAAGCAAAAGCAGGATCCGAGCCGATCTCTTTTCACTAGAGTTGAAAAGTTGGTCAACCAGATCTTCTTCATATCGGATGTTTCTTGCCAACAGATAAGCCACAAAAAGGTCCGAGAACTTGTGTTCGCGGTGAAGAGCGAGCATCATCGCCTTCTTCTCAATCCGCAGAAGTTCGCAGTTCATCAGCGCGGTTGCGGAGCCCATGCGGAACGGCTGTCCCGCGAGGCCGCCTTCACCGAAAAATTCTCCCTCATTCAATAGGCCGAGGGTCGCTTCTTTGCCGGCCTTGGATACAACGGTAAGTCGGACCCTGCCATTCTTGATGTAGAAAACGGCGTCCGCCACATCGCCTTGCGCGAAAATTGTCTGCTTCTTGCCGAACGCCACAGACTGCCTGCCAGTGGTGGCGAGGAATTTCTTCGGGTCGAACCCGCAACCCTTCTTCACGTTCTTAGTTGGCAGAAGCAAATCTCGTCTCCGGCGGAAGCTACCCTCGTTAAGATCATGCCAGAATTCCTAATTCATAAGATGGTCACTTTTGCACATATCGCCAATCATGATAGCGGGCCCACAAATAACCATGAGCTTCGTAGAGAATTGTCAAAACAGTGTGCGAGATTGACCATCTTTCTGGACGCAGAGCGCTTCATTATGCAGGTGTGAAGACCAAGGAACTGACTCCAAAACAGATATTATCCGTGCCCTGCGGGACCTGTGGTGCCGCGATCAGGGAAGCTTGTGAACTACATTCGGGTGCTTTGCGGACCGAGCCACATCGAGATCGAAAGCTTTCCGCAGCCGAGGCAGTGGACAAAAAAGCAGGACGCAACTCGAAGCGGTGAGATAGGCTGCGTTCCTGCTCGATAATGGTTACCTCACGCAATAATAGATTGGGACGGGGGCTTTCTTTTTAAGTATGTGAGCTGTCCTGCTCAGACTTGGGAATCGCTATCTGTCACTCTTAATGCTCCCATTGCGTCAACGAGGGCGCGCCCTTATGGAAACATCAATATCAGCGACGTTTGAATTTTTGTTTGGATGCCGTCACCGTCATCTAAGTCGTGTTTTCACAATCAAACCTGACACCTACCGAATTTGCCTCGATTGCGCTCAGCGATTCGATTATTCATGGGAATTGCACGGTACTCGGTCGATCGCTCCTTGTAACGCCGATGGCCTTGCCAGGCCCGCCGAAGTCGCGGTCAGTTGATCCGGAGAGAGCACGGCCGACATTTCGCAAAGCCTGGTTATGAGCTATCTTGCTCAGACGCCAAATCCCGCTTCTGTCATTGTTGATTCTGGTTGCAGATCGGAAAGGCGATCGAGAGATGTAGTTCTTGAATTCTTAGATCGCTGTTATTGGGACCCCAGCGCAAGCGCCGCATGCAGCCCTCAGCGTTTTGCGTCTTCTGAGAAGAGCCTCTCTCGAATATTGAAAATCGACGCAATATCTGCGCGGACGAGAAGAATTAGCACGCACAACATTAAGGAAGGTCAAAGATCATGCCGTTAATTCAGCTACTTGAAGTTCTGATCGTGGTAGGTGTTCTCCTGTGGTTGGTGAATCGCTTCATTCCAATGCAGGGAACCATCAAGTCCATTTTGAATGGCGTCGTGGTGATTGCCGTAGTTCTGTGGATCCTGAATGTTTTTGGATTGTTTCACTCGCTTGCCGGGATCCACGTCGGCAAAGGATGACGTTTGGCGAGACTCTAAGTTGACGCCACCTGGTCATGCAATTCATCGCTAGACAAACAACGCGGCAGAAATCTGCCAGAAGGAAATTCAGTGAAAATAAAGTTGTTGGCAACACTCCCCGTTCTCTTGAGCCTGGCAGCACTGGCTCAAACCAATTCCCAAGCCAACCTGAGCGTCGAGCCCATGAGTCCGACTTCCACGTTCCGCGTCACTGTGGTAAGCCGCAGCATACAGGCGGTCAACTATGAACACCGTAGCGGATCCAGCAAAGTGGACTTCGCCGGGACGAACTTGATGCCCGAAGCAAACGGTTGGGCCAAAGTTAACAGCAAAAAGGGCTCGATCAAAATCGAAGCAGAATTCGGCAACCTGCAAAATCCTACCACGTTCGGCAATGAATATCTGACTTATGTTCTTTGGGCGATCTCACCGGAGGGCCGAGCTTTAAATCTGGGCGAAGTGCTCGTTGGCGACAACCACCGTAGCAAAGTGGATGTCACCACCGATCTTCAGGCCTTTGCTCTGATCGTTACCGCGGAACCTTATTATGCGGTTCGGCAGCCCAGCAATGTTGTTGTGATCGAGAACGTAGTCCGTGAAAATACCAAGGGAACAACCGAGACGGTCGATGCTAAGTACGAACTCACGGAACGCGGCGGCTATATTCCGACTGGTTATCGCTTCGACCCCGTGCTGGTGAGCTCCCGGTTGCCACTCGAATACTTCGAGGCGCGGAATGCTTTACGAATTGCTGAGTCCGAAGGGGCAGAGAGCTATGCTGGCGATACATATCGGCACGCTGTCCAGTTGATGAACAATGCGGATGAATTCGCCCTGCAACACAATACGCCGCAAAAGCCCTTGATCGCAGTCGCCCGCGAGGCAGTTCAGACCGCCGAAGATGCCCGTGAGATTGCCGTCAAAAAGCTGGACGAAATACGCCTGGCGAACGAGCGCCGGGATTCCGCGGATGCTCAGGCAAAGTCACAATTGCAGGCTGATGACGCGAATCGGCAGAAGGAGCAAGCCCAGTCCGATACTCTGAGAGCCCAGGCGGCGACAACTCAAGCCGAATCCGACATGCAAAATGCTCAGGCCGCCAAGGCTCAAGCAGAGTCGGATGCGGTAAAGGCTCGGGCTAATGCCGCCGCTGCCCAATTAGACGCCGCACAGGCGAAATCCGATATGGCAGCCAGCCAGGCTTCGTCCGCCGATGCAGTTTCAGCCGCTCAAGCCGACGCGGAACAATCTCGCTTGGCCGCGCTGCGGTCCGAGGCGAATGTCCAACAAGCCGAAACCGACAAAGCCGCGCTGCGCGCGAAGTTGTCCGAACAGTTGAACTCTATTCTTGAGACTCGCGACAGTGCACGCGGTCTCATTGTCAGCATGTCCGACGTCTTATTCGACACTGGAAAGTTTTCGTTGAAACCGGGAGCCCGGGAGAAACTGGCCAAAGTGGCCGGAATTCTGCTCGCTTACCCAGGCCTTGACATTGAGGTGGGTGGCTATACAGATAACGTGGGTGGCGACCAGATGAACCAGACGCTTTCTGAGAATCGCGCGGGTTCAGTGCGCGATTATCTGGTGCAACAAGGCGTGGCGTCAGGTTCAATCAGCGCGAAGGGCTTCGGCAACTCGTTGCCGGTAGCCACTAACGACAACTCCACCGGTCGGCAGCAGAACCGGAGAGTAGAACTTCTTGTCTCCGGCGACGCCATCGGCAACGCGGTCAACACGACAACGGGAAGCTTGCGCTAACGGCAGGAACGGCATAACTAAGCAGCGACAGCGTGGCGCTGTCGCTGCAGTCTTTATTTGCCGGTCGCGGTTCCCTGGCCAATGAAGAGAACGAGTGCGCGGGACGGCCAAGGTCCCAGACCACGGACGTCTGATCAGAATTGAATATTCCCATTCCGAATGTCCCGCCAAACTCTCCGCGAAAATGGTGCGTCCCAATCGACGGTTGATGGATTAGGGATAGGATCCACCAGGCGCGCGTATTTCCGTGACGTGCCCGGGGGCCCGAAATCGAGTGGGGCGTGAGCCTTCAGGCTTTTTTCGATCCGCTGAGCGGGCTTCACATTCAGCACAAAATGAATAGTCTCCAATAGGAAGCGATCACCGTCTGCCTTGGTCACGAGCGCATCGATCGACTCCAAAGCAGTGTCAGGCAGTTCCAGGTGGTCGGCAAGCATGACAATGGGCAGAAGCGGCCTGACCTTCTTGATCTCGGCGGCGACGACTGAGCCATCCAAAAGGCCTAAGTGGTATTCAAGAACGACTGCATCCACGTGCTGCGACATGAAAAACCGCAGGCCATCGTGACCGTTCGTGGCCACGACGAGCTCATATCCTTCACCCTGCAATGAGTTCAGTTGAGCCGGGTCCCGGTGTATGCAAAGTAAGATGCTGTGGCTAGCCATCTAGTAGGTATGCCGATGAATGCCACTGGGGTTCTGCTCACAATTGCTCATATCGTCAGAATGCGAAACGCAGGGATTCGGTCAGCGAGTTGGCGTGGAAGTAGCGAGGCGCCGTGGGTCCGACGAACGAACCCTCGCCGTACTGGTAGTAATTCCAGCCCATGTTGTAGGCAAGTTTGTGACCCAGGTCCAGGCTCAGGTTGGCCATTGGCTGGGAGTACTTGTACTCCGCCGAGCCGAGAGGCTGCAGAATGTTGAACTGCGGGACGCTGCCATCGACACTAGTGATGTTGTAGCCCAGATTAACCGTGAATCGCTTCGCAGGGACAAACCTGACGCTGGCCATCCCAAAATGCGAGTGGTTGGTGTAGTAGGAGGTGGCCAGCAGAGGGTTGCTCGGGTCGTTCGCTGCGCACGAGGCGGCGTTGGCCACGAAGGGAAGGATCACGCCGGTGGGCGGCGTGTCGTTGAAGCAGATCAGGGCGTTTTGGATCACGCTATTGAAGTTGTAAGCGAAATCCATCCCAACGCGCTCCCGCGGCGTGAGCGAGGCCGTGAGCCCATAGTTTTGGTTATGTCCCACGAATTGGGTTTGTGCGTCGGCGTTGGATTGTTGCAAGAGGTTGATGGACCCGCCCAGGAGCGCCCACGGTCGCGGAGTATAGGTCGTCTGAAAGCGGTAGCGCGACTCCTTGCGTGGCGACATGCGGACGAACACGGCGTTGTAGTTGGTGTGTTCCACGTCGAAACTCAACCGCAGGGCATGCGTGGGCCGGGCCCAGAGCCCGAGGAGCGCGGTTTTTTCCAGGCCGACAAAATGGTCCAGGTCTCCAGGCAGATAATCATTGAAGTGGTTGAAGTTCCTGTCGCCAAAGCGGTAACCGATGCGCGCCCCGGCTTTTTTCGAGATATCCCAGGCTAGTTCTGTCTGATTTCTCTTCCAGTTCTGGTTAAAGGATGACTGGGTCAGGGTGTTCGTCGTCGTCGGGGTAGTAAGTGGCGTACTCAGCAGCGTGCATGGCGGCGATGCGCAGGTATAGTCGTTCTCGTTGAAATTGCCGTTCTCCGGAATCCGATAGGCCCAAAAGTAGAATTTCTCGATCAGACGCAGATGGGGAGTAAGGTGCAGCGTGGCCTCGAGATCAAGCACGTCTGAAATGCGATGGGCAGAGGCAGCTCCAGTGCCCGTGAAAGCGAGGGTATTGGTACGCGTGATCAGTCCGCTGAAGGACTCATCCAAAGGGGTACTCGATTTCGCGGAACTGTAGGAATAAGATCCGAGCAAATCCAATCGCGAGAAGTAGCTGCTGCGCAAGCTTAGCCGTTCGGTAGGTGTGGAGGTGCGAATGCGCTGGTTCCGCGCATAGCTGAAGTACGCGCTGCAGGTGATATTGGTCAGGATTCCATTCACAATCAGACTGGGCTGCCCTGTCGGAACGGCGCAAGGTACCCTGTTCGCGGTATCGATGGACAAACCCAACTCAACCGAGCCCACTCCCGGCGAGGGCAGCAGCGCGGGGGCGAAGGATGCCAGTGACGTGTCCGTGTCGCCCTTGTAGTAATCGAGGAACTGATCGTAGCTAAGGACGGTACGCGGCGCGATCCTGAAGTCAACGCCCATTCGGTAGGCATTCATGGTGGTATTAACTGGCTGTAACAGCAGTGCGTCCGTTCCTTCGTGGACGCTGCTGAAAGACGGTCCGGTCATGTTGTTACGCGAATATCCGAGCCGAAAGCTCATGCGGGATTGCGGAAGCAGCGTGAGATCGACGTCGCTCATGCGTCGCGTCGCGTCGAACAGGTGAGGTGAATTCTGCGCTGGGATCGATGGAGTGGAGCCCCCGGGAGCGGGAGGAGGCGGGGGGTTCAGCGGATTCGCCAACAAATCGAAGTCGGAGAAACTCTGGTCGCGACGGAAGCTGCTTTGCAGGTTGTACCACTTGTTCTTGTCGGCGCGCAGGCGCAGGTAGTTGTTGGGGTCGCCTCCCCATCCCGAGCTATTGAGGTAGAGATTGTCGAACAGCAGTCCCATGTGATCGACCGAGTGCATCGAGAGCGTCTGGTCAAGAATCCTCGGGCCGGTTTGCAGATTCACCAGCGTGTCGTACATGTCGCCGCTGCCGGTGACAAAGTTGGAACGATAGCCCGCCTCAATCGACGAGTGAATCAGATAACCACCGCGGTTAACGCCCTCCGGTTCCGCGGGCGGGGCTGGACTCGCGGTGGGAGTTTGTGCGACGAGCGTGTAATGTGTCAACACGATCGCGGCGCACGCAAGCATCATGAGTGCTATCGCTCTTCGATATTTACTAAGACCAGGCGGTGCCATCACTAACTCCCTACTTGAAGAACACGTTGCTGAAGTTGGACCCATGAATCTGGTTGTGACACATGGTGCAGGCCTGGTACTTCGCCGACTGATTGTGCGCGGGACCGCTTGGGCCGCCGGCCGTCAACTGGGTCGAGAAAGTGTGGCACTGCAAACAGAGCATGTTCACCGGCATCACCTTGAGCAGTCGAGGATTGGTAGAACCGTGGGGAGTGTGGCAACTGCTGCAGCCCTCGGTCTTGACCGGCACATGCTCGTAGACGAAGGGTCCCTGTTTGTCGACGTGGCACTTGTAACAGACCGCGTCCCCGCTCGGCAGGGAGCGTAACTGACGGATCGTCGCCGTCCCATGAGGGTTATGGCAGTCATTGCATTGGATCATGCCTTCGTTGACTCGATGATGATAAGGTTTGGCAAAATCTGCCTTGGTCGAGGTATGGCATCCGTAGCACAACTGGGGCTGGTTCTGGACCAGCAGAAACTCTTTTTCCTTGGCGTGATGGGGAGAGTGGCAGTCGAGACAACCAACGTCGCTACTGGCGTGCGCGGATTGCGAAAAATGCGACTGCTGATGACTCTCGCCGTGGCAGCTTAGGCAGCGGGCGCTTGTCTCCTGCCTCGATCGCCCGTCGAATACGAAAATCTTGGTCTTGTCGCCGCCGCCTGCCACATGGTCGGCGCCGGGCCCATGGCAGCCTTCGCAACCCTGGTGTGAAGGGCCGCCTTCCTTATCCAACGTAGTCTTCCAGTGCGGCGTCTTCTCCCACTGGTTATAGATTTCCTCGTGACAGGTCTTGCAGGTTTCAGCTCCAACATACTTGGAGGCATCGGAGGAGAGAGCACTGGATGAGGGTGTGCCGGCGGGCTGGGCGTTCTTGTCGGCAACCTGCTGGGCGGTAACCTGCTGGCGAACCTGGCCAGAAACAATGGAGGGAACGACGGCAAGGAGACATACTGTCGAGAACAGCAAGACTCGAGAGGCTCTGCAATTTTTTGGACTTAGGACTGAATTTCGCATGCCCCTCCTCCTCGACACCGGACGCTGGTCATGAATTTGGCAAAGAGAGATTTCCTCCGCTCTTACGATTCGGGGAAGCCCGCGTCATCTCATCTGTAGCTTGATTTCATGAGTGAACAGGCTACGCGGATAGGTGATGGAGAAACTGTTCAACATTGCACACTTTTTTAAAAGAAATCGATAGAGTCAGGATTTGGCGGACTTCAGGGCCTTCGCGGCAAGTTCCTGGGAGAGATTGTGGGCGTTCACGGAGTGTTCGAGCGCTTGTTTGCTGAGGTCGTGAGCGCTCAGATGATCTCCTTTGCCGTGGGCAACCGCAGCGGCCGCGTGCGCGTGGGCCGCAAGGTTGTGCAACTCTACGATTCGATTGTGTGAACTCGTTGGCACGGTGGTCCTCCAGTCGGTCTGGTGGCTGCTCTCAATGTGCGATGCGGTTCAGGCAACGTGTTCCTCATCGTTCAAATACTCCTGGGGAATGTCGTCTTCCGGAACCTGGCGCGTAGTTACTTCTGACACATCAGGATCCTTGGCGTTCTCCACGCCATCCACGGCGTCAGCTTCGAACGCGTTACCCTGCTCAACTAACTCTCTCACGCTCTCGGAATCCGCATCGGCGACATCCGATATCCCCTGAAGGTCGCCGGACTGACCGGCCGAACTGGGCCCGAGTTCATTCGGATTGCCGTCACTTGTCGCAAGCATATGTATCACTCCCGTCCTTAAGGTGCGGTCTTCAAAAGTCAATCACTACTTCCGATCTCAGCTAGGCTGCTACTGCTTCGGGGGTGTGCAATGTGCAATAAAGAGGATGCGTGTTCTCGAGAATTTCCTTCGCCCGAGCCACTTCCGCGGCTGTTCCGTGGGCAATGACCAGGAATTGATCGGTCTTGATCGCGGTTTCGTATTGTACGATGCTGTCCTTCGGGATTCCGATGCTGTAGAGGCCGGCTCCAAGGGCGCTTAAGCCGCCAAATATCGCCGCGCCTTCTAACCCTCCCACGATCCACGCCACCACCGGCCCCGCCGCCAAAATTGGCCCGAGACCCGGAATCATGAAAAAAGCAGACCCGAACAGAAGTCCCCAAAAGCCCCCCAGAATGCGCCTGCCTTGCCCCAATGCTTCATGCGGTCGCCGGTATTGTAGTAGCCAACCACCTGCTCATCGCTGTGGTAGCCCTTTCCGACGATCGAAAGTTTATGCATGTCGACTCCACCACGCTGCAGTTCCTTGATCGCCAGTTCGGCGGTCGGTATGCTGGCCATAGATCGCAACCACTGAATTCCCTCTAGACATTTGCTCATCGCCACGGCGACTTGCCGTTTTTCTCGGAACGTTAAACAAGTCCCGACTCGGACTATGACATCCCGCAAGCATGAAAACTGTTCGCGACTGCTCAGTGGGTTATGAAGACTGCGTGTGCTCTGCCCCATGGCGCGGCACACGATCAAGCCCGCGAGCGAGACGCACCATTCGTAAGAACCACCTTGAGTGCTCCCTCTTTCGCCGCATTTCCACAGGTGTCATACGCCTTCATGATGTCATTCATCGCGAAGCGATGAGTCACAAGTTTTCTCGGCTGCAGTTTGCCCGAGCGCACGACCTTCAGCAGCATCGGCGTTGTCACCGTATCCACCAACCGTGTGGTGAGCGAAATGTTGCGGTCCCACAGTTTCTCCAGATGCAGTTCCACCAGCCTTCCGTGGACGCCGACGTTCGCGATTCGGCCGCCAACGGCGACAATGGCTTGGCAGATATCAAAAGTAGCTGGGATTCCAACTGCCTCGATGGCCACATCTACGCCCGCGCCCTCGGTCAATGCCAGAACCTGGTGGGCCGCGTGTCCATCCGCGCTGTTGATCAGAGTGGTTGCGCCAAAGTGTTTTGCAACCGCCAGGCGTTTGTCGTCTAAGTCAATCATGAAGATCGCCCCCGGCGAATAGAATTGCGCCGTCATCAGAACGGCGAGCCCAATCGGCCCTGCGCCCACGATGGCCACCGTGTCGCCCGGCTGCACCCGTCCGTTCAAGACACCGCACTCAAAACCAGTCGGCAAAATGTCGCTCAGCATCACGAGAGCTTCTTCGTCTCCGTCCGCCGGGAAGCTGTACAGACTCCCATCGGCATGTGGGATGCGCACGTACTCGGCCTGAGTTCCATCGAGGGTATTGCCCAAAATCCAGCCGCCATCTCGACAATGGGAATACATCCCTTTTCTACAGAAGTCGCACTTCAGGCAGGCAGTGACGCACGAGATGATGACCTTGTCTCCAACGTGAAACTCCGAGACGCCCATTCCGACTTGTTCAACGACACCAATGCCCTCGTGGCCGAGAATGCGGCCATCGGTCACCGACGGGAGATCTCCCTTCAGAATGTGAAGGTCGGTTCCGCAGATCGTCGAAGTGGTAATACGGATGATGGCGTCGCCCGGATCCTGAATGGTGGGGCGCGGCTTATCCTCCCAGGCGCGCTTGCCCGGGCCGTGATAGACCAGCGCTTTCATAGTCGCATCGGTGCTTACGGTACCGGCGCACGTAGTCGCCAGTTCTAGCTCAGCGGTTGTCATTAATAGTCCCTCGAAAACCCGTCAATAGTTCAACAATGTTGCGACTTCTCAATTCAAACCAGCAGGACATCGTCCACCCTTACGAAGCAATTTTCACAATCCTCAGTTCAAAAAGCTGTTCAAAAATGCTCAGACTCCAAGTCCCCCCAAGGGAGATTTCACGGGGGCCTTTTCCCGAGAATTGCACGTGGACAGAAAAAGCGACTGAATACGGGACTATTCCCCTTGGGTAGCACCTTCTGAAAACGCTCCACCGTAGAGTTGCCCCTGGCGCAGCTATCGAAAGCTTGGAAAACGCGCTCAGGCATTCATGAGCCGGCTGGTCGCGCTCTTCTCGGCAGATGGGAGGGGAAAAGCCACCCGGGCACCTTGTATGCGATTACCGTGGACCCGTACGAAAGCCCGCATATAAGACTGCGCCACACGGTTCCAGACCATGCGGCGAGCATAGAGGTAAGCCCGTTTGCGCATCGCCTGAAAGGCTGAATCGTTGTCCAAAAGTCCAACCACTGTATCTGCGATAGCGGCCGGGTCTGCGAATGGAACCAGCGCCCCACGTCCATCGGCCAGGAGTTCGGAGGCATGCCAGTACGGAGTCGAGATGATCGCCTTCCCGGCGCCCAAGGCGTACGCGAGTGTCCCGGATACGGCCTGCGCTTCGTGACGATACGGCGTGACGTAAATGTCGGCCGAACCAACCAGCGAAGCCATTTCTCGAGGGCTGACGAATCGGTTGTGGAAGACGACGTTCGCTTCAACTCCGAGCTCCTTGGCGAGCGCCTGCAACTGGAGTCGATATCGATCGCCCTCGCGTCGCCTGACATGGGGGTGAGTGGCGCCGGCGATCAGGTAAACAACGTTGTTGTGCCGGGACAGAATGTGCAGCAGAGCTTGAATCACGTCTTCGAATCCCTTGTTTGGAGACAACAAGCCGAACGTGAGTAATACAGTCTTTCCTGGGGCTGAAAGCGAATCTACGCGCACAACCGCTTCGGCAAAGGGCAAATCAGGAATGCCGTGAGGAATCCCGTCAATCTTTTCAACCGGAACGCTGAACACATCTTGCAAGAACTGAGAAGAATGCTCACTCATGACAATCAGACGGTCGGAGAGCGCGGCGATTTCCTGCAAGACGTTCAGTTGGTCGATGTCGGGCTCACGAAGAACAGTATGCAGAGTTGTCACCAATGGCATTCTTAGCTGCTGCAGCAGGCGCAATATATGGCTGCCACGCTTTCCCCCAAAAATCCCATACTCGTGCTGCAAACACACCAGATCGACATTGCTGGAATTGAGAAAGTCGGCGGCTGCCTGATAAGACGAGAGATCGTCCTCGGTTATCTCGAACTGGACACGCGCAGGGTAACTGTAGCGAGATTGTGGGTCATTGACGGCCACCACGAATACTCCGTCGGCTCCGTATTCAGCAGCAATGGCATCACACAAATCTGTCGTGAAGGTCGCAATTCCACACTGCCGAGGGAGGTGGTTCCCGATAACCGCTATCCGCATTGCATGCGACGGAATGGATATTCTCTGCACGGATGACACGGACTTCTTTTCAAACACGAGAGGACTCGCGTCATTGCGCATCAGGGCGTTGGGGTTCAAGCTCACGGAGCGGTCAGGCTCGGACATTGCAGCCTCCTTAGCGGTTTAGTCCCGTAGGAAGAGGACCGAACTCAAAGTAAAAGAAGCGCCAGGAGGCTACACCGGGGCCCTTCCTGGTGCCGGCAAATCGAGTGGCCTCTCTTCAAACCGCACTACGCCTTCCGCTCAGCAGGTTAATGACCAGAACCACCAGCCCCACAACCAGCAGTAAATGGATCAGGCCTCCGCCGATATGCAGACTAAAACCCAGCAGCCACAGAATCAGAAGAACAATGCAAATCGTCCAAAGCATACGAGCCTCCAATGCTCATTCCCGAGCACGCAAGTGTGAATATCATTCGAAACATCCGTGAGAGAACTGCTCCGGGGCAACATGTGGAGAGGGGGGCTGTGCCGCCGCTTGAACAGACCGAGTCAGCTGATTGACAAACAGCGGCAGTCCCGATACCGCATCTTCTCCTTCTACTCGTTGGCCCGGGCCTGAGATTTTGCCGCGCGAACTTCCGCAAGGAACGGCTCGCCTGCGGCAGTAGCTGGCACTTTGCCCAACAGCAACGCCCGAGTGGTGACCTTGTGTCCATAGATCGCGCGCCGGGAATCATTATCTTGGCGGAGCGACGCACCGGTCAGCGTGAGCCCAGCGAACGCACCCTTGGCACGGGAGTAGGTCAGGATTTCTGTATCCAACTTCCAATCCGTACCGGCCTCGGCATGCCGTCCAACTGGACCCGCTGCCGCGGAAGCGTCCCCTCCAACCTGGAAATTACTGGACAGCAGCCTTTGCATGGCTTTGTCATTCTGAAAGATCATTACCACGTCCACAGCTTCTACACCGATCTGCAGCCCCCAGCTCCCGCCCGAAATCGTGATGAACGCCGGCGCACTCCAGCCATTCGTCGTGCGGCAGGTGGCTACGCCCTTGCCTCCTTCAGCTCCGAAGACAAAACCGCCTTTGACCATGTGCGGTATGACGGCCACGCACTTTGCGTGCTCCAACACTTCTTCCGGGATTCCCTTGTCAGGCATCCCCATAATTTCGTGCATCACACTGGTGGCGTTCTCCAGTCGGTCGGTGGCATCTTCTCGAGCCGACCCCGCCCAGCACATCGTGCCGAGACTCAACATCGCAAGTACGAACATTACTTTTTTCATGGATATCCTCGTTTTCTATTTTCTTTGCGCCACATTTCCGGATTCACGCTGGGTACAATCGCGCATCATTCCGGTCGGAAATGCGGGCGTACCGGTCATTCCGACGTTAGCAAATGGGAGATTCGACAGGTCTGAGCAATAATGCTCACCTCCCCTTTCGCACGGCGGCTCGGCGCAAAAGCGGGCCGCTTTTCCGGATGAAGCGGAGGCCCATTTCACTGGAGGTCAGTTTTGCTCAGACGGGGAAAGCCTGAAGCTTTAAAAAAGTGCTGGCCCTCAAAAAGTCTCAGAGCCGCAATTTTTATGACGGCGAAGGAGAAATATGAAAAGCAGCACGAAAAACCAGCTCAAGGGCCGCTTCCACGAAGTAAAGGGAACCATTAAAGAGCAGGTCGGCAAGGTCACGAGCGACCCCGATTTGAAAGCCGAAGGAAAAGCGGAAAAGAAGGCGGGCAAAGTTCAACAGAGGATTGGGCATGCTAAAGAAGCCGTCGCAAACTTGAAACAGCAGCTGTCAGACTTAAAGAAGACTGGGTAAAGCCCATTCAGAAATGAATCGGCATTGCTGAAAAGGAAATGTTTTCATTGTCGAGCCAATGCGCTGTTTTTCTCCTGCTGCTTCATTTCTTGCACCACCCTCTCTAGCGCTTCTGAGATTGAGGGTGCCTCGGACAGGTGATAGAGTTTCTGGCCGTTGGGCTCGAGGACCTGCGCTGAGTAAATTTCCTTGTTGCCGCGGTATTCAGCAGAGATGGCTATTGTGAATAGCAACGTAGTCATGACTCCCTTATTCCTTCTTCCACATCGAAGCGGCCAAGAAGAAGACCGCCAGCGCTGATTTCAGCCCGTTACTTGTTAGCGCCGCTTCCGCGGCCGTCATCCATCGCCATAGCCCTTGAGACTTCTTTCTGCGGACTATCGCTTGGTCTACCCTTAGCCCGTCGAATGCCTGCTGAAGGTTTTTCTCTCTTGAACTTGCCGGCAACGATGGCGCTGCTGTGCCCATCCGGTCGCCCCGCACTCTGGGAATCGGCCCAGGTCGATTCCGGTCTGACCCCGAGTCCGGCTGCAGTACTGGTATCAACTTCGCCAGTGGCGGTTAAATTCTCAGCCTTCTGATACGCGCGAATACTGGCTCGCGTCCGCAGACCAAAGACACCATCGATCCTGCCTTGGTAGTGTCCCTTGTCGCGCAGAGTTTCCTGCATCTTGCTGATCTCGTCTTTGGTGACGAAGGCTGCAACCGCTTGTCGGTTGGAGTCAGATCCCTCCGCGCTCCGCAAGAAGCTTTGCCTCAACATCCCGGTCGTCAGAAGTGTAAGGGCAATTCCAGCCCACATGATCTTGCTCGCGAGAAACATGCCTTCTCCTTGTCCAGCCTAACCATCGCCGCTTATCCGAACGCAACCGGTTGGTGATTTGCAGTCTTGGTGAAGAAACCGGGGCGCCAGGGCAAATCGCATCGTGTCCGGGTCGGCGTTGTTCCGAGAGGGTCGGTCAGTCCGTCTGGTTCGGCGGGGCAGACTGCCCCTGGTTGAGACACAGACAGATTCGCCCAGTTGCCCCAGAAATACTGTGCAGAATGGCTCACGTCGCGATCTATCGAAACAATCTCCGCGTTGCTCCGGACATTTCGCAGGGTTCAGTAGAGCGGTAAAATAAATTCGGACGTTGTTAGGCAAAAAGGAGGTGTTTATGTCTCCTGATCGCCGCTCCAACGGTTCTTCACAAAACGTCAAGATCGCCCGCCAGACCCCAATCATCCCGATCCTCCAGACAGCGCGCAGTGACAGAGGGCCAGGTTTGGTGGCGAGGAAGAATCCGTAAATTCGATCCCCGCGCATTCCTCGCCACCATTGGCGAGGGCAGGAAATTTCTGCATGTAGAGAGAAAACACGGAGTCTTTGCCCAAGGGGATACCGCCGATGCGGTGTTTTATATCCAGACGGGCAAGATAAAACTCAGTGTGGTCTCTATAACGGCGGGCTGCGAGTCCATAGCTCGCTGGGCTCAACGTGGTGCTGCACGACTAGCTGTCTTTCCAGAGCAATTCCCATGGAAGCCAGATAGCAACGGATCGGATGTGAAGGGACGGATGTTCCACGGCAACTCAGCCGTCCCTGCCGGTTAGAGCGTGATCCGCAGTCCGTGCCGCAAAAAAAGCAGACTGAGCAAATTTGAACAGTTTCCTATGCCCAAGTATTGAAAATGGGGCTTTGAAGGTGAACCATGCCCCCATCGGCTTATCCGGCTCCCACACGAGCCGTTCTTCTTTGCATCGACGACAACGAGGACGTGCTGGAATGCGAGAAATTGTTCCTCGAAAGCTTCGGCTTTACCGTTCTGACCGCTCCCAGCGGCGGTAAGGGATTGGAACTGGCTTCCACCCATTCCGTCGACGTCGTAATCGTCGACTATGTCATGCCCGAAATGGACGGGCAAGAGCTCGCCATCGAAATGAAACGGCTTAGGCCGCAAGCGCCCATCATCCTGCTCACCGCGGCAGTGGATGTTCCTGAACAAGCCTTGAAGCTGGTAGATGCGTTCATACCGAAGGATCATTTGGCTAGCCAGTTGTTGCCCACGATTGCGCAATTGCACGGAACCGGATGCATGCCTCGCCATGCGTATGATTCATGACAGCGGGAAAGGCGTCATTTATGAGAGCTTTGCTGTTTGCAGTTACTTCTGGTTGTACTCGGCATCGCATCCCTCGTCGTGCCGATTGCTCACAGCGAGAATCACGGGATTAAGGCCGGGGACGTCAACATCGGCGTGCAAACCAGTCACAGCGAACGCGTGTCGCCAATCATTAGTGCGGTGCTGATCGCGGGTGGAGTCGCTTTGACCATCGCGGGCGCGCGCACCACGGCAATCGAAACTGACGCGCGACGCGGACTTCGTTGCGATGCGCTAGCGATTATCCGCGTCAAGGAATTGCCCATTGAGCAGGTCCGTCGCCTCGACGAGCCTCAGGTCATCCGGCACTCGATGGAAGTCGCTGTGCCTTTCGGTCTCTTGCACGCCGACTGTCTTGAAGAGAAGAGCTTTGCCTTTCATGTCCACATTCAGGGCAGTCATTTCCCAGTGGCCTGGTGCCACTTCTGTCTGCCTGACCTCAAACTTGCCTCCCTTATCCAGGTGTCCTAAGAGTCCGCCTCCGAATTTCACGTCTGCCATGAGATGGCCCTTGAGCGCCGTCAACCTCTCTTGTCTGGTATCGACCGTCATCTCCCCTTCCATGCCGTGGAAAACCCTGGCTTCGAGCGAAGGCGGCTGGTAATTGGGGTTGGGGCTGAAAGTCAGTGTTACGAGGTCTCCTTGCCGGCTGGCGTAGCTGAACACAAATACGTCAGGAAGAATCTTCAACAAGCGCGCGCCCTGCTCTGCCTTTTTATTGCTTGCCTGCTGTAATTTCCATTGTTCATCCGGATGACTGACGAGCCTTTGCATGCGCTGGTTCTCTTTTCGCTGCTGCTTGGCATCAAGGAGGCGGCCATCAATAGAGAGGAGTCGACTTAGAGAACCATGGTTCGTCTCGAGAATTTCCTGGACCTGTTTCCTCCCCAATTCTTCTTTTTCGAGCCGGTACATCCAGTGGCTCTGCTCCTCATTTTGGATTCTTAATTCGTTGGTGACTACCTTCCGAGCTAAATCGACCGCCGGCACTTCGAGCCTCACGGAGTCCGATTGGGGGAGTGCGTTCGAGCTCAGCAGAATGATCGTCACTATCACGGCGACGAGGCAGCTTACTAGTCGCGCAGCCAATGGCGACGCCTCTGTGCGGCACGTTCTGAACCTGGTGTGCATCTCGTCATTCCTCCCATGAGACGCACGCTGCGAACGGCTCAAAATGTTGTAAGTCCGCAGCGGTCGCTTCCTGCAATTTCCATCATGGAACGAAGACACCAGGAAAGCTGGTCAAAATCGCGCACTCTTTCTCCGCCTCTAATGTTCGGGATTCTCGCAAGTCCAGGGCTGCCCTTTGGTACTTGGGGATTGTGAATCGCTAGCTGGACAGCGGGGATGTCATCGACGCGTTACAGTTGATCCCTACTGTTGGGGCAGATTTGCCCGTATCAGAGACTCCGCTTGTGTCCACACACTTGGATCGCATTCAATTTGAGTGTGGGGCTTCACGAAGACGCGGTCGTACCAGGGATACTTGTCACATTTATACTGGCTCGCCTTGTAGTCGAATCGGAAGTTCCCGAGGATTTTTGTGCGCGCTGCATCGGCAGCGCGAATCCGTGGCTGGCCGTGGAGAATTCCATTGGGCTGGTAGAAATTGGCGGCCTGGGCTACGTTTGGGGGTATGACCGCATCATTTTGGTGAATCTTATGGATACTATCCACTTGAATGGTGAGCAGCACCGGGATGCCATCCTTCTCCAGGTTACGTGCCAGAGCGATAGCTTGCGAGCCGCCCCAGCTATGCCCGTATATGATGATGCGGCTATTCTGTTTCTCGTCGGGAGTTAGCGTTCCATCATGGTTGGTGTCGAGCAGGCTCAGGACTCTTTTTCTGGCTCTTTCCCCGTGATAACTCTCAAAGGTCTCCACATCGACGCCCTTGGGGTAAGCCTTGCGCAGGCGCGTCGCGAGCTGCACCTCGCTGTGGACGGGATTATCGTGCTTAATGAACCCGCCGACGAAGCCGATAACGATTACGGTCGGCGCGGTGCGGGCCGAGTTGCGAACCGATTGTGGAACGCCGGTTTGGGCAAGGGCAAAGGCGGCACCGATGGCAACAGTCGCAGCGCACAGCAACCTACCAAATCGACAAAGGGCGGTTCTGCAGATCACGAGGATGTGCCTTCCTGAAGGATTATGGTTGCTCCGGAATTTTATTCCGTTGGAATTGAAGTAGCCAACGACATGTTCGTCGTTGTGGCAGTTCTCTTCGATTAAGTGGGTCGAGATTATTGTGCCTGGCCGGTCGCCGCTACCGGAGCCGCTGCGGCCTTCAACTGATCCAACTCGGCCAGCACGCCTTGCCAACGAACGCCGTCCTTCTTCGTCTCAATCGGCAATGAGAGGTCGGAATAAAAGTCGAGAATGTTGGCTCGCAGTTCTGGCGAGATCTTATCGAACTTATGCTCTGACAACTGACCCAGCAACTTCGCATAGGTATCATCGGTCAGCGAATATTCCGCGGCTTTGGTTGCGTTGCCGGTATCCAAATCACAATTGGGAAGCACCAGCGAATCGGCGCCTACTTCTTTGAGGAAGGCCCGGTATTGATCGACGGTCAAATTGATACTCTTGAAATACATGTCCTCGGTTTGGGGAGTGGGATTCTTGAAGCCGAGCCCCTTAAAGGGGCCAATTCTCGGCATGTAGCGCAACAGGGTCGATAGGATCCGGGTTCCGACGCCAGGTTTGGTGTAGTCCTTTCCCCACTCCTTTTCATAGCCGGAGCGCGAAAGACGGTACAGGAACTTTTGTTTTGCAAAGTCGTGCTTCTCGTGCATCAACTCTTTCTTGTGGGTTTGCAGCGCGACTTGTGTCATCTGCGGAATCAGGCGGCTGACCGCGAAACGATACGAACCCACCGCCAGATCCTCGCGGCTAAGCACGTCTTTCACCTCCAGCCCGTAGACCACGGGAAAGACCCGTTCGAGCAGCGGCTTGGACACCTGGAATCCGATGAAGTCGTGGTACTGCTGCGACGCGTAACGGTTCTTCGCGACCTGCACGGTGTCGAAGCCGAACTCGATTTTCAGGTGAGCCGTCTTGTCCTGAGCATACCGAACCGACTGGCCAAACTTCGCCCGCAGTTTTGGGTACTCGAGGGCGACGGACTGGTTGACGGCCGGGTGGCCCGCTATATCCGACGCATAGTGCGAGAGGGCTCCCAGGGCGAAAGCGTACTCATTGACATCCTGGCTTTCAAGCAGCAGTTCGCGAACAAAGTCTCCGCTGCGGACATAATGCACCAGATCGCTGAATTCTCTACTACCGAAGGGGTAGTAGCCGAGATCCTGGATGACGGCGCCTCCGTAGGTGTAGGCGTGGGCTTCTTTAATCTGGTTTCCCGATAGTCCCGGATATCGCGTGAGGAGCAGGGGCCGAATCTCATCCGTCCATAGCAGATCCACGATTTCCTCGTGCGTCAGAACGGAGTATGCGTACGAATCACCCCTGCACATAAGCACGACGAGAACAAGTGCCAACGCGCGGATCGAGGGCAGGCGCCAGCCTTTGGCCATGGCGCCTGACGAGATGGCCGGGTAATACATGGCTCAAATCCGGCCGAGAACCAGAAGAATGACAACGATGAAAAGAATAAGTCCCAATCCTCCACTGGGGTAATAGCCCCAATTTCGGCTATGCGGCCAACTGGGCAGGGCGCCTAGCAGCGCCAAGATCAAAATCACGATCAGTATAGTTCCAAGCATATTGTGCTCCTTGTCATTTATTCATAAGGGTGCAGCCTGCCTCGAGGCTGCACAGGGGTACACCCTACCTCGAGATGTTGACCGCAATCCCGATGTTGGGATACCTGCGGTTGTACAGGTAGTAGCCGTTGTCAACGTAGGCGATATACACGTCGTCGTTGTCATACCAGTCATTCCCCCAGTATTCCGGCCAAGGGTCAACGAGACTGATCCAATAGCCCTCGTACTGGAAGCGTGGGTACCCACCTACAACCAGGAAGGGCAGGCCGTAGATGCGGAAGCCATGGTCCGGCCCGAAGTACCCACGGAACCGGTCGTCAGGGATGCGGTAGCCGTGGTAGCCACCACGTTGTTGCCAGTTGCGGTGATCGGAATCCCAGTTCTGCGATCGATGCTGCTGCCATGAAGCCTGCTGCACCCGCTGCTGTTCCGGAGTACGCTGCGGACGTTCGTTGACCCGCTGTCGCTGAGCGCGTTGCTCGGTTTGCTTATTCTGGTTTTTTTGCTGTTCGGCGCGCTGCTCAGTCTTCTTGCTCTCGTTCTTTTGCTGTTGCTGGGCACGCTGCTCGGTCTGCTTGTTCTGGTTCTTTTGCTGCTGTTGGGCGCGCTGCTCAGTCTGCTTGTTCTGGTTCTGCTGCGCGGCATGCTGTGATTGCTGCTGTTCAGCATGTTGCCGTGAGGGTTTCGCTTGCTCGTGCTTGCTCTCCTGCTGTTGAGCATGATCTTGCTTTTCGGCCTGCTCATGCTGCACGTAGCCAGGTGCAGCGATTCCGAGAAGCAAAGCCAAAGACGCTGTGCTGATGATTCCAACTGCTCTCATAGGTGTTCCCTCCGTTACTGCCGCTTAGTGCCCGTTCTGTAACCCAAGCTCCCGAAACCGCGACTCAAGCACTGTGGTCAAAAGCTTTCTCGATCAGCTCTTTTTATATGAGATCTGCTGATTTTTTAGTGGTCAAAACTGCTCAGTCAGAAAACTCGCAAGAACGCGAGACTCAATAATAGAGGAGCCGCAAGCACCAATCATCATGTTTGCGGCTCGTCATCCAACGGCTGATTGGGCGTGTCGCGCACGCCATCGAACCCGTTCTCGAGATCTGGATCGAGCGCGGCGAACAGGTCATCCAGGTTCTTCTGGGCTGGACCTTTGGTTGCAACGAGCTCGAAAGTCTTGCGCAAGGCTTGGTCTGAACTGAGGCTGTGGACGAGAACCTCGGCAATCTGGCTTCGTGCGATGACTCCTTCGCTGGAGTTGCCGGCCTGACGCGTGTCACCCTGTAAGAAGACAAGCTGATGTTCATTGGCTTTGTTGTAGTCGAACCAGCCCGGACGCACTATCGTGTAAGGCAGTCCGCTCGCACGCACCAGTCTCTCCGAACGTCGTTTCCAATCGTGAGATTCCGTGGAGCGATTGTATGAACCGGTGCGATTGGTGACTCCGATAGAAGTCATGAGCGCCATGCGCGCTGTTCGCGAACCAAGCGCACGCAGAACGTTGCGTACGCCGCCGTAGTCGACGCTCTCAGCTCCCAGCTTTCCGGCCCCGTCCGAGCCGAGTGTGAACACGATGGCATCGATACCGTCTACTGCAGCGGTCAGCGTTTCCGGGCTGGCCTCAAGCGCCGTTCTATATCAATGAACCATGAAGATGGTCCGCTATTTCGCACGCTTCACCGCGTCTACCAAGCCGGGATATGGGTTAACGGCCTTCCCCTTCCACCACAGCCTTTCCGGCCCCAACTCGAAGATCGCAAAATGCAAGTGGGGCGTGCGTGCATCCGCATTTCCCGTCGATCCCACAAAACCGATGACGTCCCCACGCTCGACCCGCATTCCCTCCCGCAGCCCTTTCGCGTAGCCCTCCAAGTGCGCGTAATAATAGCAATACGCCCCCATTTCATCGAACTGGTAGATTGTGCTGCCGCCCCGGTTGCTGAGGAACAGTTTGCGGATGGTTCCGGATACCACCGCATGCACGGGTGTCCCTCTCGGCTCCAGAATGTCGATCGCCTCATGCCGATGTCCGTTGTGAATTTCTTCGAAAGTATCCCGCAGATCCGCGAGGGCGAGTCTGCTGATGGGCGAAGTCATATCGAGAATCGAAGAGGTAGTGCCAGCCGCAAGAGACACCGGGAACAGCACGGCAATACAAACGCAGAGTCTCAGCCCTATTCCTCCAGACGTCATTCCTCCAGACATCGCTAGCTCCGCGTTCTCATTCCTCGAACACGACCGGCGTTCCATCTCGGACCAAATCGGCGACCCTGGTGGCGTCCCAGTTTGTCATTCGCACGCACCCGTGAGACGCGGAATGGCCGATCTCCCCCGCTTCAGGAGTGCCGTGTATGCCGTAATGCGGTACGTTGATCCCCATCCAGACCACACCCACCGGATTGTTTGGACCGGCTGCGATCTTCACTTTGGGGTTTGCTTGATCGCCGTCCCAGAACAAAGCGGGGTTGTAGTTGTAGGTTGGATTTCGCACCACATCAGTAATTACCCAATTCCCGAACGGGAGCGGGTCGTGCTCGCTGCCGCTCGTCACCGGGGCGTAAAAGATGACCTGACCTTCCCGGTCATACACCATCAGCACTGATGCCCTCTTCGAGACAACGATCTTGACGGCCCCAGTCTGGGCCCGCGTCGCTTGTTCAGCGCCCAACACATTTGGGACACGGATGTGCTCTCCCGCGATGAACCGGGCACGGGGGTTCAAGCGCTTGAGCAGGGCCTGGGCCGAATGGAATTTCCCGGCCAGCTCTTCCAGCGCGGATGTGTAGTAAAGTCCCGGCAGTTTTGACTGCTCCGTCGCGTCTTCCGGAATCGTCTTAAGAAACGGGCCGGCGGCGTCTTCCGCGGTGATCGTATAGGACACGATCGGTTTAACGGTGCCAGCGCCGAGCGCTTTGAGCACCGCCTTGCGGCTCCGCGCACCTGGAGCAAGGCTGCGCGCGGCCTGAAACGCTGCCAGAGCCTCGCGGCTGTTCTTTCCACCCTTGCCGTCGATCTCACCCGACGAGAAGTTGGCTCGATCAAGAAGGATCTGCATATCGAGTTCTGCGGGCCCGACTGACCGAACTGCGGGAGCCGACCGGTTGGCAGCGATCGAGGTGGACGTGCCAAGAAGAATCACCACGCTTGCGACGAAACACGACAGGGTCTTAAGTGTAAATGTCATGGAGCCTCCCGGAGCGACAATGTCACTTCTTCTGCCCATAACATTGAGAACCACGCAACGCAAAGTTATCAGGCCGCGATCTGACGCGTCTGTTCAACACCGCTCACATCCGGCAGGACGATGGAAGGTCGTCATTCTGCTCGACCGGACCGCCGGGTCTCATTTTCCCCGTGGCAACACGACGAGAAAGAGATGGAGTTCGAACTCCGCTAACTGAGGATGTTCTTCCCGAGTGACGGGCGTGATCGCGTGGGAGATCGGCCCGGCCCAGTGACGCAGTTTTTGCAACGCACGTTTAGGTGCGGGATAATCCGTTTGCGCAAAGCAGCGCCGTGGCCTCAAAGGCTGTTTATCGTTTGCCGCGCTTATTTTCTACGGCGTCGGCTGCGGAAAGCTTCCGATCTCTGTGTGGCTCGGTGCGAAGTTGACCCGTATTCAGTTCACACGCCTCCCCGATAGCCGCACCACAGGTAGTGCACCGAACGGATAATATCTGCTTCGGGGTGAGATCTTTGGTTTTCACGAACTGTACGATACAACGTTTCCGCAGCTGGAAAATGTTCAATACTGCTCATTGTCGAAACATTTTCACATCGGCTGACTTAGTTCAGGGAACCTGAAAGGGAAGAAGGTGGTAACCACATCAATCTCAAAAGCCTTCCACTACAACGTTGATAAATGTGTCGGATCAAGGCCGCTACCGCTTCCACTGCGGCGTCGGTTTGTCTTCTCGCTTTTTTGTTCCTCGCGGACTTTCTGAGCTTGGGTCAGAGGCGGATTTGGTGGTGCTCGGGCGTGGTTGTACCGGTTGCGCTCTTGGTTGTTGAATCGGTGTGCACCCACTGGCCGGTCGCGCCGCTGTTTAGAGGCTTGCCGTTCGCGAACCCTGCCCTCCTGCTGCCAGCGAGCGGAGGAACTTCGCCGGCGTCGGCATAGGCCACCATCAGGAATCCATCATGCTAAGATACGGTGTCCGTCTGACTCCCAAGCCAAAGGAACTTGATTCAGGAGTCTCGCTATGACCCCAGCCAGGCCAAAAGTCGCCCGCCGCTCGCTGGCCAAATCCCCCACAGGAATCCAAGGGCTGGATGAAGTCACAGGCGGAGGCTTGCCTAAAGGTCGGGTCACGCTACTCTGTGGCAGTGCGGGGTGCGGCAAGAGCTTACTGGCGATGGAATTTCTAGTGCACGGAGCGGTTCGCTACGGCGAGCCTGGCGTCTGCATGGACTTTGAAGAGACCGAGGAGAAGCTGAGGGACAACGTCGCATCGTTGGGCTTTGATTTGCGTGATCTCGCCAAGCGCAAGAAGCTGTTGGTGGATTACGTTGCCGTTGAACGGTACGAGATTGCCGAGACGGGAGAATACAACCTCGAGGGTTTGTTCATTCGTTTGGGCCACGCCGTCAAAGCGATCAAAGCAAAGCGCGTTGTCCTGGACAGCATCGAAGCACTTTTTTCAGGATTAACGGACTCAACGACACTGCGAGCGGAACTCCGCCGGCTGTTTCAGTGGCTGGAAGAACACAAGCTTACCGCTGTCGTTACCGGCGAAGCGGGAGAGCACACGCTGACACGCCACGGGTTGGAGGAATACATCGCCGACTGCGTGATCTCGCTGGACCACCGGGTAACGGAAGAGATTTCCACGCGCCGCTTGCGAATCGTCAAGTACCGTGGCACTTCTCACGGCACCGATGAATATCCGTTCCTGATCGACCGCGAGGGCATCTCCGTGGTGCCGCTCACCTCACTGGCACTTGACCACAAAGCACTGACCGACCGCGTGTCAACGGGAATTCCGGCCTTGGACGAGATGATGGAAGGTAAGGGGTTCTTTCGTGGAAGCAGTGTGCTGGTGTCGGGCACGGCGGGAACTGGGAAGTCCAGCCTGGCGGCGAACTTCGTCAGCGCCGCCTGCGCTCGCGGCGAAGATTGCCTGTATTTCGCTTTTGAAGAGTCTCCCAGCCAGATTCTCCGTAACATGCGCTCGGTTGGCCTTAATCTGGAGAGGTTGGTAAGAAAGGGCTTACTGCACTTCCACGCGATGCGGCCCACGAGCACCGGCCTGGAAGGACACTTGGCTGCGATTCACAAAATGATCGCCAAGCTTCGACCTAGGGTCGTCGTCATCGACCCGATTACGAACCTGGTTTCGGCCTCGGGCACGTATGACGTCAAATCGATGCTTATGCGCCTGGTCGATTTTCTGAAGGTGGAACAGATCACGTCGATGTTCACGAATTTGACATTTGCCGGAGATCCTCATGAGGGAACTGCGGCGGGCGTCTCCTCTCTCATGGACGCCTGGATTGTGTTGCGGGACAGCAAACCCAATGGACGTCCGAGACGTGAGCTTTACGTTCTGAAATCCCGCGGCATGGCGCATTCGCGCGAACCTCGTGAGCTAATCGTGAGTGAGAGAGGCATCGAATTGGGCGTCGTGCTGACTGATCATACGCTGGGCACGACCGTCGCGGGCCCAAGCGCAGTCAAATTCGTCAAGTAGGAAGTGCGGCCCATCCAGGCCAGAAACACCGAGCACCGACATGAAGAAGAGTACACCACGGAAGCGCCGCCCAGCCAAGACCGGCCGGAAAGACTTTTACCGGCTGCGGCTTTACATAGCGGGCCAAACCCCTAATTCGGTCGTTGCGATCGCCAACCTCAAGAAGATTTGTGAGGACAAGCTGCGGGGCAAGTACGTTATCGAAGTGGTCGATTTGCTGGAGAAGCCGCAACTGGCCAAGGGCGATCAGATCATCGCCGTTCCGACCCTGGTAAGAAGGCTCCCGCCGCCGGTCAAGAAAATCATCGGGAATCTCTCCAAGACCGAGAGTGTCATTGTGGGGTTGGATCTTCAGCCGTTACGCTGAAGAAAGGGCTTCAAATAGCAGATGTCTAACAGGCGAGCCCATTCTGATGGCCGAGTCCTCCAAGGACGTTTGCCCGGCAAAGTCGCGCCGAAAGCAGCTCGCAGAAGCCTCGGACCTTCTCCACGCAAACAGCCGTCATCAACGCCACCCGATCAGCAAGAAAAACTCCTCGCTCGGCTCGAAACTGCGGAGGAAACTCTACGTGCCATCCAGTCCGGCGAAGTGGATGCTTTGATGGTTTCCGGTCGTCGCGGAGAGCAGGTGGTGTCTCTGAGAGGCGGGGAACCGGCCTATCGCATGCTGGTGGAGGCCATGAGCGAAGGGGCGGCAACTCTGTCCCGGAACGGCTCTGTACTCTACTGCAATCGCAGGTTTGCAGAGCTGATTCGCAGGCCAGCTGGCAAACTTGTCGGAATGGCGGCTCAGTCGCTGGTTGTAGACGCAGAACGAGACAGATTTGAAACTCTGCTGGCCGAGGCTCAGAAGGCGGCGGCGAAAGACGAATTCAACTTGCGTTGCCCGGACGGAACTCTGGTTCCGGTCTATTTGTCTCTGAGCCAGTTTCGTGGATACAAGGGCCAGGCCCTAGGCATGGTAATAACCGATCTGAGCGAGCAAAAACGCAGGCAAGCCGAGGAAATCAAGCAGGCCGAAGCGATGCACCGGCTGCTTCTGGAACATGAGATTTCGGCGCAAGAGGAGGAACGGCGCCGGATTGCACGCGAATTGCATGACGAAGCCGGCCAATTGCTGACCTCTCTTCTGGTCGGGCTGCGTGCTCTGGAAGACGCTCGAAAGCTAGCAGACGTTAAGGCACAAGGACGTCGGCTACGGGAAATCACTGCCCAGGCCATCGACGAGGTCGGTCGTCTCGCCCGCGGGCTTCACCCAACGGTGCTGGACGATCATGGCTTAGGTGTTGCTCTCAGCAGATACGTTATCGAGTACACAAAGACCCACAACATCGCTGTGGACCTCAAACTTAATGAACTTGACTTCAGCACCCTGCCGTCAGCAGTCCAGATCGGGTTGTATCGCATTCTCCAGGAAGCCCTGACCAACGTAGCCAGACATTCGGGAGCCAAGGCGGTCAGCATTAGATTCGCCCGTTCGGCCACGGCTTTGGAGGTAGCAGTAATCGATGACGGATGTGGCTTTGACGCCAAGGCCGTGGCTGTTTCCTCGCACCGTCTAGGGATTCAGAGCATGCGAGAGAGAACGGCAATGTTAGGCGGAACGTTTAGTTTCGCAGCCCAGCGCAAGGGGACCAAGATTCTGGTGCACGTCCCACTTGCCAACCAGGACTTACAGCCCTTGGTGGGGCGGAGGAGCACCTGAAATGCCGGCGCGAACGCACAAGATCAGGGTCATGATCGTAGATGATCACGCCATCCTCCGCGCCGGACTGAAAATGCTGGTCAATGCTCAGGCCGATATGGAAGTTGTCTCGGAAGCTCCCGATGGAGAGAAGGCGGTTCAAGCGGCACGGGACACGAGTCCTGATGTGGCCTTGCTGGACCTCACCATGCCTCGGGTTGGGGGTATGCAGGCGCTGCAGGAGATGGCGCGAAGCTGCCGCGAAACCCGGGTGCTCGTCCTCACGATGCACGATGACCCTGCGTACTTACGATCGGCACTGGCTGCCGGGGCCTCCGGCTACCTCTTGAAAAGGGCGGTGGATGCGGAGCTGCTTGCCGCCATACGAGCGGTGCATCGCGGAGGGACCTACGTGGACCCGCGTTTGGCCAACGTTCTTGTCCAGGACGTGCTGGCGAAGAGAGGTACAAGAGCTGGGCCCAAACGGCCCGTAAACATCCTTAGCGACCGAGAGTTGCAGGTGCTCAGCCTCGTGGCGCGGGGTTACACCAGTGCACAAATAGCCAAACAGATTTTCGTGGGTGTGAAAACTGTCGAGACGTATCGTTCACGGTTTGCTGAGAAGCTCGGCCTTCGCTCGCGCAGAGATGTGATTCGTTTTGCCGTGCAAATAGGCATATTGACCCCAGAAGCACTGGAGAGTGAGCCGGGCCCCTCGGCTCGGTAGGAATCCGTGTTTCAGGCCTTTTCTGCCCGATATGTAGTAGACCTGCCCCCTCTTGTCAGGGTTTGTCCGGACAAAGCTCCTCATTATTAGCAGCATCCCCGATACCCCGCTTATTCCACTTGGAGCACACTACGTGCAGGCTGCAAAAGTGTAGCTTCCCGTGGACCGCGGTTACAAACTGGTCAACGGCGATCGGAGAACAAAGCGATGAGAACGCCATTAAATGCCTCCCGCCCACCGCCGAATTCTGGAATTTCTCTGGTGGGGATCAAAAAGTTGAGCACGGGCTTTGACCCTGAGACCTTTCTCGCAAAAGCCGGCGTCGGCAAGACGGTTGTTAATCTGAAAAAGAAAGACACCGCCTTTTCACAAGGCGACGCATCTGACGCTGTCTTCTTTATTAAGAAAGGCAAGCTTCAACTCACGGTCGTATCCAAGGCTGGCAAGGAAGCAACTCTTGGCATATTGAGTGCGGGAGAGTTTTTCGGAGAAGGTGGCCTGGCTGGACAGCCTTTACGTATGGGTTCTGCAACCGCAATGACAGACTGTGAACTTCTGCGCATTGACAAGAAGGAAATGATGCTTGCGCTTCACCGGGAAAATACGTTCTCCGATCTGTTCGTAGCGTATCTGCTAGCACGGAACATCCGATACGAAGAAGATTTAGTTGACCAACTCTTCAATTCCAGTGAAAAAAGGTTAGCTCGGATTCTGCTCTTGCTTGCTCACTTCGGTAAGGAAGGCGTACACGAGACTGTAATCCCAAAGATGAGTCAGGAGACCCTCGCAGAAATGATAGGCACAACCCGGTCGCGGGTCAGCTTTTTCATGAACAGGTTCAGAAAACTAGGCTTCATCAACTATGAGGGCGGGAGTGGACTGCAAGTTCATAGTTCACTTCTAAGTGTCGTTCTTCACGACTAGCCCGGCTAGTGTTGCAAGAAAAAGCAACGAGTGAGCGAGGGGGAACAGTTTTTAACGGCCTGATTATTGAGAATGATCTTGAAGGTGAATCATGGTTCATGAGGCGTTGCAACGCGCAGTACTTCTGTGCATCGACGATAACCAAGATGTGCTTGATTGTGAAAGGGCATTCCTTGAAACCTTTGGGTATACCGTTCTTACTGCACTCAGCGGGAGAAAGGGACTGGAATTGGCTTCCGTCCATCCGGTTGACGTTGTAATTGTGGACTATGTTATGCCTGAAATGAATGGGCAAGAGTTTGCAATCAAAGTGAAACGGCTTCGTCCCCAAGCGCCAATCATCATGCTCTCCGGAGCACTCGATGTTCCTAAGGAAGCTTTGAATCTGGTAGATGCTTTCATTGCCAAGGATCACTTGTCCAGCCAGTTGTTGCCCATGATCGCACAGTTGCACGAAGACGGGTTGGCGAGTCCCCTTCTTGGGTATGACGCATGACTTCCCTCGAAAGACCCGCTGCGCATAAGGTTCTGCTGGTGGATGACGATAATGCCGTTCGTGAAATGATGACGGCCACTCTTGAACACAAGGGATTTGAAGTAGTCGCCGCCGCCAACGTGTCGGAAGCTCTAAGATTTATCACTACACAGAATTTCGACGTGCTCATCACTGACCTGCACATGCCGAACCCCGGTGATGGATTCACGGTGGTCAGCGCGATGCGCCACTCCCAACCGCATGCACTAACCCTGCTGGTCAGCGGCTACCCAGATGTGCAGAGCGCTATGGACACTATCCTTTTGGAAGCGGACGAAGTCATCGTGAAACCATTCGAAGTCAAAAGACTCCCCGAACTCATCCGCGAAAAGATGCTTGCTCGCAAACCTGTATCCCGTTTGGAAAAGGAGAGAGTGGGTGTGATACTGCGGCGTTGCATTTCCTCTATCGTCGGAGATTGGTTGGCGCGTGTGAATGAAGCCAAGGAACTCAGGCATCTTTTACTCAGCGACGATGAGCGCACGGGGCATCTTCCGAGGCTGATTGAAGACTTAGTTGCTCGTTTGAGCAAGCCCAGCGCAACCATGAAGGACAGCGATGCCAGCTTTTCAGAGGCCGCCGTTGCCCACGGCAAGCTTCGCTATTTGCAAGGCTACACTCCTGAGATGTTGGTGCACGAATCACGAATACTCCAAGTAGGTCTCTTCAGCACATTGCAGAACAATCTGAGCTTTCTGGATTTCAGCTTACTGTTACCGGATGTCATGACCATCGCAGACGAAGTGGATGCGCAGTTGACCCAGTCTATGGCCAGCTACATCAGAGCCATGCGGAAGGCGGCGGCAGCGTAGCTAGGGCGAGCATCGCAAAGAAGGCGATTGCGCCGACACGCAGACAAAGATTTCTCCCTCGGCGAACTACCAAGGCGTTCACACTGTTTGGGCTGATCCAGTTTAACGACTCGCTGCATCGGAGGATTCTACTCCGAACATTTACATAAAGCCGCCGTCGTCCGCGACCGATATTTACGGGTGTTAAGAATTGCACCCGAATGACGGGCTAACCGGAATGTATGGTCCGCCGCTTTGTCGCAAGCGAAAAATGAGGTAACAGGTTGGTCTGCGCAAATGTATTCGGCCTTCGTTGGAGCGCAAGGCTCCTGGCCATGATGGAATGCGCTGCGCTCTC
>Ga0326728_10002908_pt1 | contig 55426 bp, 47 predicted proteins | sample MB3enrmetagenome_FD_207602 | JGI IMG/M metagenome (GOLD analysis project Ga0326728, IMG submission 207602) | Lab enriched peat soil microbial communities from McLean, Ithaca, NY, United States - MB31MN | ecosystem: Environmental > Terrestrial > Soil > Wetlands > Peat | place: USA: New York... | reverse complement strand
AGCGCTCGGACGCCGCGACCTGCGCCCGTTTCGACCGAGCCTGCGCCGAAGGCATCCGTCGGGCCGAGGAATGGGGGCGGACGCGCGGGGAGGCCCGAGGCGCCCTCTACCTTGGCACCTTTTACGGTTCCGAAGGCCTGGTTCGCCTGTACCAAAACCGCCTGCTGGCCGCCTATCAGGACGGACGCAAGGCCGACGCCCAGCTGAAGCGCGCCGAAGCCCTCGACCCAACGCTCGCCGAAGCGGATTTGGGGCGCGGCCAGTACCTGTACGAATGTGGCCGTTTGGGCGGGGTGTTGCGGTTCTTTTTGGCCCTGCCCGGCGACATTCCCGGCGGCATCGCCCGCATGGAGCGCTGCGCCCGCGAGGGAGGCCGCTGCGCCTTGCTGGCGCGCATCGTCCTCGGGCGCATCTTCACCCTGGAGGAACCCGACTTTGCGCGGGCTCTCCCTTATATCCAGGAAGTCTTGGACCGTTATCCGGAAAATTGGGCCTATGTTTCCGAAGCTTTGATCGAAGCCCAGGGCTTGGGGATGGGCAATCCTGCGGCGCGGGCCTTGGTCGAGACGGTGGGTCGGCGTTGGGACGCCGGATGGCGTCCTCCCGCCTATGCCAAGATCGACCCCGGACCTCTGCGCTTGGAGCTGGCCTGTTGGAAAGACGCCCAGGGCGACCCCTCCGGGGCGAGGGATGAGCGGGAAGCGCTGGTCCGGGACGGGGGGCCCTCCGCGGCCGAAGCTTCCCGCGAACTCGGCCTCAGTCCGGGTTCCGGCCGTTAAGGCTGCGCCGGAGCGCGCGCCAGTCCGGCAGGTGCCGGTCCAGGAGCGCCTTGAAGCGGGGGCCGTGGTTGGCTTCGAGCAGATGGGCCAATTCGTGCAAAAGGATATAGTCCAAAAAAGCGGGATCGCGGTGGGCCAATTCCGTGGACAGGGTGATCACCCCGCGGGTGGTGGCGCAGGAGCCCCAGCGCGAGCGCATGGGGCGCACTTTGAGGCGGGTGCAGCGCACCCCCAAGGCGCTTTCCCAGCGGGGCAAACGCAGGCGGGCCGCGCCGAGCAGTTCCCGCGCCAGGCAGCGGCGCAGGGCCAAATCCCCGTGAGCCGGGGGCGCTTGCTCCGGAAGGCGCAACAACAGGGTCCCGTCCGCCTCGAAGCGGGCCAGGGCCCTTTGGCCGCCCCGGACGATGTTCAAGGGCAGGGCGCGGCCCAAAAAGGCCACGCTGCTTCCGTCGAGCAGGGCCGGGACTTTGGGGCGTTCGACCCGGGCCAGGCGGGCGCGCTGGGCGCGGATCCAATCCACATGGGAAGCGACGAAGGCACGGACGGCTTTTTCGGACAGGCGCAAGGGCGCCGAAACCCGCACGGCGCCGTCGGCGGGCCGCAGGCTCAGGCGGAGGGTGCGGACGGGTTTGCGGCGCACGTCGACGGTGAATTCTTCGACCGTAAGGGTGTAGCCGGTCGCGCGCGGCGCACGGGAGCGTCCGGCCGGAGCCTGGGGCTTGGCTTTGAAAAACGCGAACAAAGGCAAAGAACTGAAATCCATGGGGGGGCTCCGGCGAGTCCCCCCGTTTTCGTCCTTTTGGGGGCCTTTGGGAAGCGGGAAGTCTAGGGGTTCCCGGCCGCAGGCGCAGGGGCCGGGGCGGCGTTGGGCGCGGCATCCGGGTGCACCGCCGCCAAAAGCCAGACCAGGGCCGCCTGCCAGTTGATGGCCACTTCGTTGGAGGCGTAGGAGCGGGTGGCGTCGATCCAGCAGCGGGCGGGATGGGGATCGTCCGGGGTCACGTGATCGGCCCGGGCGCCGGTGGCGTTGGGGCCTCCGGAAAGCAGGCCGGGCCAGGGAGCCTGGTCGCGATAGGCGGGGCTGCCGGAGGGCCGGTGGTGGGGGTGCAGAACCGGCCGCGTCCCCAGATGGGTGACAAAGCAGGCGCCATGGGTGTTGCGGCCGAAGAGATAGTGCAGATCGTCGAGGGCCGCGTCGCGATAGGCGGCCTTGGGCGTCATGGCGTCGGCCGTGAGCAGCAACACGGCGAAGTTGGCCACGGCGCCGTTGGAGCCCCAGATGTATTGGTTCGGCGCCAGCGAAACCCGGTACGGATTGTCGTCCCCGGCGGCGTGGGCCACGGCCGCGTCGGCGGCGCGCAAGGTGTCCTTTTGGATGCGCTTGAGGAGGCCTGGGCGCTTTCCCTCGGCGGAGCCGAAGTAATAGCTCCACAACGCCAGGGCCCGCACGTTGCGCCAGTCCTGGGGAAGCTCGCCGGGCTTCAGCAGTTCGCCGCCGGGAAGCGCGCGTTCAAAGTCCTCGGCGTAGGAGGGTTCGCCCGTGGCCCGGTGGAGTTCCGCCGCCGCCCAGAGCCGTTCGTCCGAAGGGTCGGCGTCGCGGTAGGCGCCGGTGGAAATGGGCGGTCCGGAAACGGGCTGGACGTAGATCACGTCCGGATGCAGACGCACCCAGGCGTAGGCCCGCACCGCGGCGCCCAGGCAGGCGTCAGCGAAGGCGGGGTCGTAGGGCCGATACAGACGCGAAGCCGCCGCCAGCACCGCGGCGAAATCCGCGGTCGCGCAGGTGGTCTTGCCGGGGGTCGAAGCCCGCCCCGGCGCGGGGTCGGTCCCGATGATGAAGCGGGTGCCGGCGTCGTCGTCCTCGGGAAGCGTGAAGCCGCCGAAACGGGCGCTGCTTTCCTTGGTCCAGACCCCGCCATCGTCGTCCTGCATGCTCAGGAGCCAGTCGAGTTCCCAGCGGCTTTCGTTCAGCAGATCGGGCAGGCCGTTGCCGCTTTCGGGCAGGTTCAGGCCGACGTTCCCGATTTTCCCGCCGAAGCGCTCCAGCGCCCAGAATAGTTCGCCCAGCGTGATGCCCGCGTTGACCACGTATTTGCCGTAGTCGCCCGCGTCATGCCAGCCTTTGTCCGAGGCGCGGGTACCTGTGCGGCCCGAGGAAGGGTGCATGGTCGCGGGCAGATCCGAGGCCGCTCCGTGGGTGTGGCAGGCTTCGTGGCGGTAGCGCACCCCGTCGACTTCGCCGAGGTCCACGGCCATGCCGCAGCGCTGGCCGTAAAAAGCGCGCGCGGCCAAGCGGTAGGCGTCCGCATACACGGCCGCTCCGATTTGGAACGGCGCGCTGGGTTCGACGCCTTCGGCTTCCAGGCGGTAGGCGCCCTCGGCGTGCAGGGCGCTGAAGTCGGCGGCCTGCACCGTGTCCCCCGCGGCGGCGTCCGTGCGCGGCGGACCGAAATTTCCCTGGAAGACGATTTTTCCATCGGGCTCCGCCCGGACTTGGAACGCGCGCGCGGCGACGGCACCGGGGTCGAGTTTGAGCAGGGCGACTTTGGGGGCGTCCAAAAGGTACCCGACTTGATCCAGCACAAAGACGGGCGCGGCGGGCAGAGGCATGGCGGAAGCGAAGCAGAAGGCGAGAAACGCGCCCAGACTTACACGTTTAATCTTTTGCATAGGGGAGTCCTGCCCTGCCAAGAAACTCGGGGAAACTCGGGTGGGGCGGCCATCTGGGCGCCGTGAGGCGTCCAAGTATGGAGCTTCGCCTGTCCTGTGACCAGGATTTTTATCGGCAGGGGCGAAAAGGGGAAGGGTGGAGGCCGGAACTAGCGCTGCAACTTAAATCCAAAAGCGCTGTAAAATTTTATTTTTTACAAAAACTCTGCTTCCCCGGAAAAAATTGGACACATTTTGGGACTGGGACAAAAGGGCCCCCTGGAGGACAATAAACCATGCATCCTTCCAAGATCGTATGCGCCGCCGCCCTGTTGGCCTGCTGCACCCTTTCCGCCGCCAGTTTGACCCCGAAAGCTCCCAAGGGCGCTGGCGATTCGAAATCCAGCTCCGGTCTTAAATCCCTGGATCTGGAAGCGCTGAAGATCCAGTGGTTTGCGAACGGGGAAGAGGAACTGCCCGCTTGGCTGAACGCCCACTTTGACGTCGAAGCTTTGGGCCAAATCAGCGGAGAAGTCACCGAAACCGATCTGTCGGCCGATGGGGTGGACGAAGACGGCGATCCGGCGGGCTTTGACACCAGCGTTTTTTCGACGGCGGACGGCAGTCTGCGGGACGTGAGCGTCAGCCGAAGCCGCTTTGCGTTCACCTTGGTTTATACCGGTTCCGATCCGGGTCGGGTGACGTATTTGGGGAGCTTGGACGGGTCCGTGCCCGGGGGCTGGCGCGTGACCGCGGTGAGCCGCAGTCCCAAAGGGGATTCGGCGGGCCGCAATCGCTTTCCCTTGGACAGCGAAGAAAAGGAAACCGGTAAATTGGAGATTTTCACCAAGGTCGACGACCCGCCTGCCGCCGGAACGCAGGCGCTGTAGCCGTCCCGGTTTTGGGGCCATTTCACGGGAGTGCGCATGAAGCAGTTTCGCGGAACGCGGGTTGACGAAACGCTCGCCGAAATCGCCGATCCGGCCCACACCTGTCTGGTGGTCTGGGACGTCCAAAACGGACTGGTCGGCAGGGTGTTCAACAAAGAAACCTATCTGCCGGGCTTGGCGGCATTCGTGAACGAGGCGCGGGGGCGCATGCCCGTGGTCTATACCTTAATCACCCCCCTGCCGCGCGGGTTCCAGAGCGGTTGGAACATTTATTCCCAAATGCGCCGCATGGGCGTGAGCGATCCGGAGCAATTGCCGGTGTTCATGGCCCCGGGTTCGCCGGAACGGGAGATTCCCGGGGAAGTGAAGCCGGCTTCGGGCGACATCGTTTTGGAAAAGTCGACGCCCAATATCTTTTTGGGCACGAACTTCGAGACCCTGCTGCGCAACCGGGGGATCACCACAATCCTGTTCACCGGCATCGCCACGGAGGTCGGCGTCGAGACCTCGGCCCGGGACGCGGGCGCCCGCGGATTTTATCCGGTCATCGTGCGCGAAGGCGTGTCCTCGATGGACCGCGAAGCCCACGAACGTTCCCTGGCCAATCTGAGCCGCCAGGCGATCGTCGCGGGCATGGATGAATTGAAGGCCGTTTGGGCCTGACGGAAACAAGGCGCCGCGGCGGCGCGTCTATGGTAGGCGCGACCGAATCGGCACGGGACGGCACTTATTTCCGGACCTTGGCGGGAATCCGGATTTCAGCGGAGGAATCCATGACTCGGACAAGCTTTTTACGCGGCGTGCTTTTGGCCGCGGGGCTGTTCGCGCTGGCCCATACGGGCCAGGCGGATACGCTCACCCTCAACGATGGGAGCGTCCTCAAGGGACAGGTCCTTCAAGAGGACTCCCAGACGGTGACTTTCATGGACCACGGCACCAAACGGACGCTGGACCGTTCGCTGGTGGCGAGCATCCAATTTGGCGGTTCCGCCGCCGCAGGCGCGGCGGCGTCCGCCCCTAAAGAAGCTCCCGCCGCTGAAGCCGCTCCCGCGGGCGGCAACGACGCCGGCGAGACGGTCCCCCAGGCGTCCGCTCCCGAGCCCCAGGCCGAGGGGGAAAGCGCCCCGGCGACCGAGGAGCAGTTGGACTATGCCGCGGCGGTGGCCGATTTCTACCAGGCCGATCCCGAGGAGGTCTTGGGATTTGCGCGCGAAGGCATCGCCTTCGAAGAATTGCCGGTGGTGCTGTATGTCGCCCATCGCTCGGGCGCCGCTCAGGCGGAGATCGTCCGCCTGCGTCTTTCCGGGCAGACTTGGGCGGAAATCTGCGCCCGCTTTGAATTGCGGCCGGGCATCTTTTACTGGCCCGCGCTGATGGAAACCAATCCCGGCGGCGTGTACCAAACGGCGTGGGAGCGCTTCCACCGGATCGCGAAACGCCGCTGGTTCTGGAACACGGTGGCCCTCACGGACCAGGAAATCGTCGACTTGGTGAACCTGCGCTTCGCCACGGGGTACTGGCACCGTCGGCCCGCGGAAATTGTGGGCGTGTGGGTCGCGGGCGCCCCTTTTTATCACATCTGGTGGGGCTTCCGGCCGGGCGGTTGGGTGCGCCCGGGCGTGCATGCGGGTTGGGGCGCGGGCTACCGTTTCCGCGCCCGCGCCTACGGGCGGCGGGGCTGGTAGCTTGAAAGTCCTGATCGTCGGAGGAACCGGCCTGATTTCGAGCGCCATCCGCGACCAGCTCGCGGAACGCGGCGACGAAGTCGTGCTCTTCAACCGTGGGGTGAGTCCCTGGCGGGGCGCGCGGGTGCGCGCCATCGCCGGGGACCGCAACGACCCTCGCGCGCTGGACGCGGCCCTCAAGGCGGAGCTTCCCGACGCCGTGATCGACATGGTCGCCTTCGCTCCGGAACAGGCCGAGTCCCTGCTTAAGGCCTGCTCGGGGCGGACGACCCAGGTGCTGGTGTGCAGCACGGTCTGCGTCTACGGCGGCCCCCTGACGCGCCTGCCGGCGAGCGACGACGAGCCCCATCGGCCGGTCGGCGCCTACGGGCGGAACAAGTCCGCCATCGAACGGCTCGTCCTGGATTGGGGACGCGGGGACCGCCACGCCACCGTGATCCGCCCCAGCTACACCACGGGCGAGGGGACCACGGCATCGGGCCTGCTTTTCGACGACGGCACGGTCGACCGCCTGCGGCGGGGGCTTCCGGTGGTCATCATGGACGACGGGCGGGCCGCCTGGGCGATCGCCCATGTCAGTGATGTGGCGGGCGCCTTTGTCGGCGCCCTCGGCAACCCGAAAGCCTACGGCCAGGCCTACCACGCCACCAGCGACGAGCACACCGATTGGAACGGGGTGTTCGCGGCTTTGGCGGAGGCCGCCGGAGCCGAGCGGCCCGAGTGGGCGCATATCCCCAGCGAATGGCTGTACCGCCAGGCGCCGCGTCGGGCCGTGGGCGTGCACTATATCCACCGCTATCCGTCGGTCTTCGACAACTCGAAGGCCGCGCGCGATCTCGGATTCAAGACCCGGGTGCCCTTGCGCGAGACCTTCCGGCGGCAGATCGCCTGGATGGAGCGCGAAGGGCTCCTGCGCAAAGCCGAAGAGGATCCGACCCAGTCCGAACTCGCCGCCGCCTGGCGGGAAGGCCGGGACGCCGATCCCGCGCGCTTCGAGGACCGGAACCCCTGGGGCAACGCCACCACCAACTGACGGAGGGCGCGGGCCGCACGTCGCGCGCCCGGGCCGCCGCACAAGGAGCAACCATGAAACTACTGCGGGTCGCCTGTTGCGCCGCGGTTTTGGGCGTTTGGACCGCCGGCGCGAAGGCCGACGACACGATCTATTTGAACGACGGTTCGGTCATCAAAGGCCAGGTGCTGGAGGAGGGGGCCGACCACCTCACGTTGATGGACCACGGCCTGCGGCGGGTTTTGGACCGTTCGATGGTCACCCGGGTCGAATTCAACAGCGACGGCGGATCGGCTGCCGCGCCCGCTCCGGAGCCGGAAACGGCCGCGCCCGCCCCCGCGGTCGGCGGCGGGGACACGGTGCCTTCCATGCCCACCCAAGCCCAGCAGGATTACGCTCTGGGCGTGGCGGACTTTTACGGGGCGCAGCCCGAGGAAGTTTGGGGCTGGCAGGACCGCGGTTTGGCCGTCGATGAACTTCCGGTGGTCTATTATCTCGCCCACCGCGCCGCGGTCAGCCCCGGGTATGTGGTGGACCTGCGCTACCAAGGCTTGCCCTGGGCCGACGTCTGCATCCGCCTGGGCCTTTCCCCGGACATCTTTTACTGGGACGACGTTTTCCGAGCGGATTTGGGCGGCCCGTATTCCGGCTTGTATTTCCGCTTCCACCGCTACCGCCGGGCCCACTGGTATTGGGACAACCTTTTGCTGACCGACCGCGACATCATCAACCTGGTGAACCTTCGCTTCACCAGCGACTACTGGCACCGTCCCGTGGTCGAGATCGCCCCGGGGATCGTCGTCGGCCATCCGTTCTTTTATGTTTCTTTCGGCTTTAGCTCCCGCTACGGCGCCCCCTATCGCATCCACAGGGGAGGCGCTTGGGGCGCGGGCTATTCGAACCATTACCACGCGTGGGTCTCCCAAGGCCGTCCTGGTTGGCAGGGCCGTCCCGCGATGGCGCGGGGGGGCGGAGCCAACAACCGGGGCATGGCGCGGGGCAACGGCGTGCCCGCGAACGCCCGTCCGGGATTGAACGGTTCGGTGCGCGCCGGCGGGGGGCCGTCGGGCCCGCATGCCCAGGTGCGGGGCGGGGCTTCGGGGCAAAACGGGCGCTCCCAGAACGGCTCGCGCTCCGGCCAGAACAAGAAGAACAAAAGACCGTCGAACCAAAACCAGCAGAACCAGCAACAGAGCCAGCAGAACAGCGGCGGGCGACCCGCGCTGGGGCGCTGACGGCGTCGATGCTTCACGGTGTCCTGGGCCGCCGCGGGCGGCGGCCACGATCGCGAGGAGCGGGCCCGGCGTGCGCCGGGCCCGCTCCTGTTTAAGGGGGCGCCCCAAAATGCGGTCCGTGTATCGCGGGCGTTTCGCCCCCTCGCCGACGGGACGCCTCCATTTGGGGACGGCCCGGACGGCCCTTTTGGCCTGGCTGCGCGCCCGCTCCCAAGGGGGCGTGTTCCTCCTGCGCGTCGAGGATTTGGACGCGCCGCGCGTCCAGGCCGGTTCTTGGGAGTCCATTCGGGAGGATCTCGCCTGGCTGGGCTTGGACTGGGACCTCGGCCCCGGCCGCGAAGGCGGCGGACCGGAATGCTTTCAGAGCGCGCGTTTGGCGGTGTATGATGCGGCCTTCGAACGACTGAAGCGGGCCGGGCGCCTGTTTCCCTGCACCTGTTCCCGCGCCGAAATCCAGGGCGCCGCCAGCGCCCCCCACGGCGAGGACGCGCCCCCCTATCCGGGTTTTTGCAGGAAAGGGCCGAGCCACCCTGGGCGGCCCGAGGCGTGGCGCTTCCGCATGGACGTTCCGGAACCCTTTGACGACGCCTGCGCCGGGCCCCAACGCGGGCTCGCGGACGACTTTGTGGTGCGCCGTTCCGACGGAGTCTACGCCTACCAGCTCGCCTGCGCCCTGGACGACCGGGACATGGGCGTCACCGAGGTCGTGCGCGGGGACGATCTGCTGGGATCGGCTTCGCGGCAGATCGCCCTGTTCAAGGCGTGGGGCGCCGAAGCGCCCCACTGGTTTCACGTGCCCCTCTTGCTGGGCGAGGACGGGCGCCGCCTGAGCAAACGCCACGGTTCCACGGCCGTGGCCGATTATCGCGCCGCCGGCTGGAGCCCGGGGGCGGTGCTGGGCCTGCTCGCTTCGACGCTCGGCTTGGCCGGTCCCGGCGAAGCCTCCAGCCTGAAGGAATTGCTGGGGCGCTTCGATCCCGCCCGTCTGCCGCGCGGGCCGCAGCGTTTTACGGGCCCTTGGCCCGGGAATCCCCCCTCCGGAATCACCGCTTAAAGGAAACGCCGAACCATGTCTTTTATTCTCCATGTCCTGCTCGCCACCGCCCTGGGCTCCCTGATCGGCCTGGAACGCCAGTGGCGCCAACGCTTCGCCGGTCTGCGCACCAACGCGCTGGTGGCCACGGGCGCGGCGGCCTTCGCGGCCGCGGCCGTCAGCCCCGCCTGCGCCATGAACCCCGGCTCGATCATCGGGTCCATCGTTTCCGGCATCGGCTTTTTGGGCGCCGGGGTGATCTTCAAGGAGGACTTCTCCGTCAGCGGTCTGAACACCGCCGCGACGCTGTGGTGCTCGGCGGCGGTCGGCGTTTTGGCGGGCATGGGCATGTTGGCGGCGAGCCTGGCCCTGGCCGCGGTGATCATCGGCATCAACGTCGTCCTGCGGCCCTTGGCGCGGCACTTGGCGCAGGCGCCCGCCGACGCCGCTTCCGAAATGGAAAGCACCTACCGCGTCTATGGCTTGTGCGTGCGCGCGGCCGAACAGCGCTTTCGCGCCGGTTTGATCCAGGAAGCCGCGTCGGCTAAACTGCGGGTCCGGGACGTGCACAGCGAGTCGACCGGACGCGGATTGGTGCGCATCAGCGCGGATCTGGTGATTCCCGGCCGCGATGATAAGCGCCTGGCGGGGCTCACGGCGAACCTGGGCCTCATCAAGGGCGTCCGCGCGGCGCATTGGCAGTTGGAACACCGGGCCAGCCACTTCGAATGAGCTCCGAACCCGCCCCCAAAGCCGACGCGGCCGCGCCGGCCTCCGCCCTGCCCGGCGCCCTCGCCGCTTTGGCGCTGGCCGCGGGCTTGCTGCTGGGCTTCGAGGCCCTGCACGCGCGCTGGCCCTGGCTGCGGGACCACACCAAAGCCCCGACGTTTTGGGACGAATCCGAGGGGGAGGCTCCGCCTGCGGAGCCGGTGGTGGAATCGGCCCCGACGGTCAAAGCGGCCGATCCCGAAATCGTGCGCTCCCTTTTTGCCGACCTCGCCGCGGGCCGCCGCCGCAGGATTCGCGTCCTGTATTTCGCCGATTCCTTGATCGAAAGCGGCGTGTTGACCGATACCTTGCGCGCGGACTTGCAGGGCCGCTATGGCGGGAAAGGCCCGGGCTACCAGGGGATTTCGCCCTGGGACGCGGGCGACCGCCGGGACGTGACCCTGCGTCCGGGCAAGGAGTGGCGGCGCAGCGGCCCGAACGAGGCGCTTGCGGGCGGGGCCTTCGCCCTGGGGCCTTCCGGGGAAGGCTACACCCTGGTGGGGTCGCCGATCGGGAGCCTGGGGGTTTTTCCGCCCGCGGGTGCGGACGGCGCTTGGTACGACGGCGCGCGATTTTTTTCCGGACCCGGGGATTTTGACCTGGCCGGACGCTCCGGCGCCCAAACCTTCAACCTGCGCGTGCGCGGCCGGGCCGCTTTCAACGCCGTGCGCCTGCCGGTTCCGGCGGGCGGGGCGATGGCCCTGCGGGTGCGGCCGGACCGCCCGGACACGGTGTTTTACGGGATCAGCCTGGATTCCCCCGAGGGCGTCCAGGTGGATGCCTGCGCGCTGCGCGGCAACCTGGGAGACGGCCCTTCCAAAATCAGCGACGCGGTCCTGCGCGCGGCCCAAAAGGAAATGGGGTGGGATCTGGTGGTCCTGGAGTTCGGCTTGAACGTCCTGGACCCGGCCCAGAAATCCTTCGCCTGGTATCGCGCCGATGTGCGGCACACCCTCCGTCACCTCAAGGACGGCTTGCCCGGCGCCCGTTTCGCCGTGGTTTCGGTGATCGACCACGCGGTCAAGGGCCCCCGGGGGATGCTCAGCGACCCGAGCATCCCGAAGGTGATGGACGCGCAGGCGCGCGCGGCCGCGGACGAAGGGGCCGTGTTCTTCGACCTGTACCACGCGATGGGCGGGCCCGGGACGATGGCGCGTTGGGTCGAGCAGGAACCCCAATGCGCCTTGCGCGACTACATGCATCCCAATCGCCGCGGCGGCGTCGAACTGGCGCACCTGTTGGAAGGCATGATGCTTCCGGACCGCGGGGCCAAGCCATGAGGCGCGGGATGGGGTGGGCCTGGACGGCGGCGCTGTGCGTTCTTGGATTGGCGTTGGCGGCGGCCGGAGTCGCGGCGGCAGCCGAAGCTCCCGGGGACGCCGGCGGGGCGGGTGGCGGGCCGGAAGCGGTCGACCTGCCGGAGGGCATGAGCCCTTCGGCCAACGCTCTGGCGCGCCCGGAGGCGCTCAAGCCTTTTTGGGACGCCTTGAGCGTCACGGCCCGGGGCGGCCGCGCGGTGGTCCTGCATCTGGGCGATTCCCATCTCCAGAGCGACCTGTTGAGCCGACCTTTGCGCCGCGATTTTCAGGCCCGCTTCGGGGACGCCGGGCGGGGGCTGGTTTTTCCGTATTCCGTGGCCCATACCACGGAAGCGGAGGATGTGGTGGACGAAAGCAGCGCCGCCTGGATCGCCCGCCGGGGTTCGGTCCGCGCGCCCGCGGACGCGCCTGATCTCGATCCCGGGCTCTCCGGCTTCGCCCTGCTGACCCGGGAGTGCCCTTGGGTGCTGCGCTTGGGGCTCAAGGACGGGGAAACGTTCGACCGGGTCACCGTGTTCCGCCGGAGCGGGCCGGAAGCCTCTGCCCTGGCGGTGAGCCTGCACGCCGATCCCGAGGTCTTGGAGCGGGCCGGGGCGGTCACCCGGGACGTCCTCCATATCGTCCGCCCGGGGGACACCTTGTACGCCCTCGCCCGGGCCAACGGGGTGAAAGTCCCCCAGCTGTTGAAATGGAACCGCTTGGAGGATTCCGGCATCTGGCCGGGCGACCGTCTGGTCGTCGGCCACCGTCGGGAAGCGGCGGCCGGTCCCCTGCCGGGGGGCTTCGAGGACGTCGGGATCCTGCCGGGCGGAGCCGAAGCGCCTTTTGAGGCGTCGGTGTCCCTGCCGCGTCCGGTCTCCGACGTCTTTTTGAGGGCGGCCGCGCCGCTGAGTCCGGGGGCGTCCTGCGTGAGCGTCCTGGACGGCCTGGTGCTGGAACACGCCGGCGCCTCGGGCGTTTTGTACCATGCCGCCGGGGTCAACGGCGCCCAGGCCCGCCATTTCGCCCGCAGTCCCCGCTTTTTGGACGAGGCCCACTCCCTCAAGCCCGACCTGTTGATCCTATCCTTCGGGACCAACGAATCGGACGGGGGCGACGAAGCCGTCGCGGCCCTGGTCCCGGCCCTGGAGAAGCTCGCCGCGGCCCTGGCGACGGGCGGGACAGGGGTGCTGGTGACCACGCCTCCGGACGGGTTGGCCTGGAACGGCAGGCGCAACCCCCGGATCGCGCGGGTGGCCCAGGTGCTGAGGGAGGCCGCGGCCGCCCACGGTTGGGCCCTCTGGGACTGGAACGCCGTCATGGGCGGCGCAGGGACGGCCCGGCGTTGGCGGGCGCTGGGGCTGATGGAACGCGACGGCGTCCATTGCACCGCGGCGGGATACCGCTTGCAGGAACGCTTCCTTTGGAAGGCCCTGATGGAGGCGTATGAGCGCCGCTGAAATCCTCCTGCGCCAGCCGGGCCGTCCCCTGTTGTTCAACAGCGGCCTGTTTTTGGCGCTGTTCCTCGGCTTTTACGCGGTCTATTTGGCGCTGCGGACGCGCCGAACCTGGCGGTTCGCCTGGGTCGTGGCCTTTTCGCTGTTCTTTTACTACAAGTCCAGCGGGGCTTTTGTCGGGGTGCTCGCGGCGGAACTGCTCGTGGATTACGCCGTGGCCCTGCGCCTGGCGCGGGAACGGGAATTGTTCCGGCGGCGGGCGCTTTTGGCCCTTTCCCTGGGCGTCAATCTCGTCCTCCTCGGCTATTTCAAGTACGCCAATTTTTTGGCCGGGAGCCTGGCGGGGATGCTGGGGCGGCCCTTTGATCCCTGGGCCATCGCGCTGCCGGCGGGGGTGTCCTTTTTCACCTTCCAGGGGCTCAGCTACACCCTGGACGTCTATCGCGGCGAAATCGAGCCCGCCGCTTCGCTCCTGGACTACGCCTTTTTCGCCACGTTTTTTCCGCAATTGGTGGCGGGCCCCATCGTCCGGGCCAAGTCCTTTTTGCCGCAGATGGCCGCGCCGCCCGCCTTGGACGACGAGGGCCGCGCCGCCGCCTGGCTCCTGATCCTGGGAGGGCTATTCAAGAAAGCGGTGCTTTCCGATTATCTGAGCCTCAATTTTGTGGACCGGGTTTTTGACGCGCCGCACCTTTTCACCTCCCTGGAAAACCTGCTGGCCGCCTACGGCTACGCCCTCCAGATTTACTGCGATTTTTCCGGCTATTCGGACATGGCCATCGGCTTGGCCCTGTTGCTGGGTTTCCGGCTCCCGGAAAATTTCCGCATGCCCTACGCCTCGCAATCCCTGACCGAATTCTGGCGGCGCTGGCACATCTCCCTGTCGAGCTGGTTGCGGGACTATCTGTACATTCCCCTCGGCGGCAGCCGCAAGGGCAGGCTGAGGACCTATTGCAACCTGATGGCGACCATGCTTCTGGGCGGGCTGTGGCACGGGGCGAGCTGGAAGTTCGTCGCCTGGGGCGGGGTGCACGGCGCGGGGCTGGCCGTGGAGCGGGCGGCGGGGGTGAACGCGGATTCTTCGGCGCGTTCGCGCTGGGGCCGGGTGCTGCGGCGGGTCGCGGTTTTTCACGTGGTCTGTTTCGGTTGGATCTGGTTCCGGGCCGCGGATTTTCCGGCGGCCCTGGAAATGCTCCATCGCATCGCCGCGGGTCCGGAATGGAGCCACGGCGGGGAGGTCCTGGCGGCCTTTCCCAAGGTCTTCGGCCTGATGGCTCTGGGCTATGTCCTGCATTTTCTGCCTTCCGCCTGGGAGGATCGCGCCCGGGGCGGGCTGAGGCGTTCCGGGGTTTGGGGCCAGGCCCTCGCCTTGGCCTGCATGGCCTGGTTGATCCTCCAGGTCCAGGGGGCCCAGGTCCAGCCCTTCATCTATTTCCAGTTCTGAGCGGAACCGCAGGGGCCCGGGCAGGCGGGACGGGTTCTTCCCCTGCTTCGGCGCAAAAGAAAAGGGCCACCCTCGCGGGCGGCCCTTTTCTTTTGCCGTTGGAAGCGCGCTTCAGTTGCCGAAGCGCTTTTTGAAGGCTTTGAACACGCCCCCAAGGAAGCCGTTGTCCTGGGCTCCCGCCGGGCCGTTATGGCGGCGGGGGCGTTTGGAACCGGCGTCCTGGCTGCTGCGTCCGAAGCGGTCGGCGCCGCGGCCACGGGCGTCGGGACGGCCCGCGCTCGAGCCTTGCGGACGCTCCCCAGGACGGGAAGCGTCGCGGGGCCCGCGTTCCGGCCGGGCCGAGGCCGGGCCCCGGCTGTCGGAACGGGGAGCGGAGGGGCCGCGTCCGTCCGTGCGGGGGCCGGAGGGGCGGGAACTGTCCGAACGGTTCGAAAAGCCGCCGCCTTGGCTGAAGCGGTTGCCGCCTTTGCTTTCGGTACCGAAGCGCTTGCCTTTGCCTTCGGAGGCGAAACGGGAGGGGCCTTGGCTGTCGGAACTGAAACGATGGCCGCCCTTGTTTTCGCTGCCAAAGGGACGGGCGGGCCGGGATTCAGCGGAATCGTTCCGACCGACGGGCCGGTCCTGGCCCCGGCTGGGGGGGCGTTCGTCGCGGCGCGCTTCATGGCGGGGCCGGTCGCGGCGGCCGCCGCGGTCCCCGCCGAAGCGGTGTTCGCCCGCTTCCGCACGGAGGCCTTCTTTGGCCGGTTCGCGGAAAGAGGAACCCTCTTCGCGGCGGTGCCGGGCGTGGTGCTGATGGCCGCCTTGGGGGCGTCCGTACGTCTTGGGCGCCGAACCCGCGGAACGTCCGCGTTGGGCGAGGCGCTCCAAGGGGGCGGCCAAGGGGTTTTCGCGGTCCGTCGGCAGTTCGATGGCGATGAGACGTTCGATGTCGCGGAGCTGTTCGAGCTCCTCGGAACAGCAAAAGGCGATGGCGATCCCTTCGCGTCCGGCGCGGGCCGTGCGCCCGATGCGGTGCACGTAGCTTTCGGGTTCGTCGGGCAGTTCGTAATTGAAGACGTGGCTGACGCCGGGGATGTCCAGGCCGCGGGCGGCGATGTCCGTGGCCACGAGGACCCGCAGCGCGCCGCTGCGGAAGGCCCGGAGCGTGCGCTCGCGGTGGTTCTGCGCCTTGTTGCCGTGGATGGCGCCGGATTCGATGCCGGCGGCGGAGAGGTCCTCGGCCACCCGGTCCGCGCCGCGCTTGGTGCGCGTGAAGACGAGGGCTTGGTAGATCGAGGCGTCGGAAAGCAGCTGGCGCAGCAGTTCGCGCTTGCGGCTTTTGTCGACGAAGATCAGCTTCTGTTCGATGCGTTCCACCGTCGTCGCCTGGGGCGTGACTTCGGCGCGCACCGGATCGCGCAATTGTTCGTGGGCGAGCTCCGAGATTTCCGGGGGCATGGTCGCCGAGAACAGGAGGGTCTGGCGCACCGTGGGCAGGACCGCGACGATTTTCTTGATGTCGCGGATGAAGCCCATGTCGAGCATGCGGTCGGCCTCGTCCAGGACGAAGAATTCGACCTTGTCCAGGCGGGCGTGGCCCTGCTGCATCAGATCCAGCAGGCGTCCGGGGGTGGCGATGAGCACGTCGAGGCCTCCGCGCAGGGCCCGGACTTGGCGCTCCTGGCCGACGCCGCCGAAGATGACGGCGCTGCGCAGGGGCGTGTGGCGCCCGTAGGTGCGGAAGCTGGCCTCGACCTGGGCCGCGAGTTCACGCGTGGGGGTGAGCACCAGGACGCGGGCGTTGCCTGAGGTCGAGCGGTACGGCTTGCGGGCCATCAGCTCGATCAGCGGCAAGGCGAAGGCGGCGGTCTTGCCGGTCCCGGTCTGGGCGATGCCCAGAAGATCCCGGCCTTCGAGCACCGGGGGGATGGCCTGGGCCTGGATGGGCGTCGGCGTGCTGTAGCCGGCGTCGGCGAGGGCCTTGAGCAGGTTCGCTCCCAGGCCGAGGGATTCGAATTCGGACACAGTAACTCTAAAAATAGGAAAAAGGGGCCGGAGCGCCTTTGGCGCGCGCGCCAGCGGATGAAGGGTCAGTGTACGCGATCCTCCCTCCCCGGGGAAGGCGCGAATTCCCCGCGGGAAATTCGTTTTCCCCCCGCCTTAAGTCGGGTACACTCTCCGGCCCATGGCCGTCCTCCTGTCGATCCGTTCCTTGAGCAAGTCCTTTGGCGCCCGGCCCCTCTTTGAGGGGCTGAGCTTCGGCCTGTTCGAGGGCGAGCGCACGGGCTTGATCGGGCCCAACGGGTCGGGCAAGAGCACCCTGCTGAGGATTTTGGCCGGCGCCGAAACGCCCGACGAGGGCGAAGTCGCCGCCCGCCGGGGCCTGCGGGTGGGCTATCTCGAGCAGAACGGCGTTTTCGCCGAGCCCCACAAGGGCTCCTTGGAGATTTTGGCCGCGGCCCTCGAGGGCCGGGAGGCCGATCCCGAGGAACGCCGTCGTCTCGCCGCCGCCGCCCTGGACGCCGCCGGTTTCAGCGACCCGAAACAGGGCGTCGGGACGCTCTCCGGCGGCTGGCGCAAGCGCCTCGCCGTGCTCTGCGCGGCCTTATCCGAACCCGAACTTCTGCTGTTGGACGAGCCCACCAACCACATGGACCTCGAAGGCGTCCTCTGGCTGGAGCGCTTTCTTTCGGCTTGGCGCGGCGGGCTACTGGTGGTCACCCATGACCGGGCTTTTTTGGAGCGGGTCTGCAACCGGGTCGTCGAGATCAACAAGCGCTATCCCGAAGGCTTTTTCAGCGTCGACGGTTCCTATAGCCGTTTTCTGGAGAAACGCGAGGAACTTTTCGCGGCCCAGGCTTCGCTGCAGGCGAGCCTCGCCAACAAGGTGCGCTCCGAAATCGAATGGCTGCGCCGCGGACCCAAGGCGCGCGGCACCAAACAGCAGGCGCGCATCGACCGCGCCGGCGGGCTGATGGAGGAGCTGGGGGAGCTGAAGTGGCGCAACGCCCAGGCCCGCGGGGTGACCCTCGATTTCAGCGCCAGCGAACGCCAGACCCGGCGTCTGGTGGAGCTTTTCGGGGCCCGCAAGGCTTTGGGCGGCAAGGCGCTTTTCGGCCCCCTGGATTTGCGGCTCGGTCCGGGCTCCAAACTGGGTCTGCTCGGCGCCAACGGGGCCGGAAAAACGACGTTTTTGCGGCTTTTGGCGGGGGATTTGGATCCGGACCAGGGCAGCATCAAGCGGGCCGACCAGCTCAAGGTCGTGATTTTCGATCAGCATCGCGAGGTCTTGGACCCCAAATGGACCCTCCGCCGGGCCTTGGGGGACGGCAATGACACGGTCGCGTTCCAGGGCTCCTCGATCCACGTGGCGGGCTGGGCCGACCGCTTTTTGTTCGAACGGGGGCAGTTGGACCGGCCCTTGGGCAGTTTCAGCGGCGGGGAGCAGGCGCGAGTGCTCATCGCCCGGATGATGTTGCGGCCGGCCGATCTGCTGCTGTTGGACGAGCCCACCAACGACCTGGATTTGGAAACCCTCCAAGTCCTGGAGCAAAGCCTCCAGGACTTCGCCGGGGCCGTCGTCCTGGTGACCCACGACCGCTGGCTGTTGGAGTCCGTGAGCCAACGTCTGCTGGCCCTGGACGGGCAAGGCGGCGCCGAACTCTACGCCGACCTGGCTCAGTGGGAAGCGGCCCAGGCCGAAAAAGAGGCCCAGCGTCGATCGGAAGCCCGGCGGGAAGCTCCCCGGGAGCGGAGCGTCGAGGCGCGCAAAAGCCGCCTCTCCACGCGGGAACGCCAGGAGTTGGAGCAGATCGAAGTCACCCTGGCCAAGGCCGAAGCCGCAGTGCACGCGGCTGAGGAGACCTTGACCGATCCGGCGGTGGCCACGGACGTCGAGGAATTGATCCGGCGTCAGGCGCGGGTGGATGCGGCCAAGGCGGCGGTCGAACAGGTGTATGCGCGTTGGGATTTTCTGGAAAAAAAGAAGAACACGGTGGAAGAAGGAGATACGGTTTCGTAGAAAAACCGAGTTTTCCGGAAGTTTAGTTTCAATTTAATCAGCATTAGGCCTTTTTTGACTTAGTTTAATGCTTTTTACTGAATTTTTTCTATTTTAGACAGATTTTTAACAATTTTATAAAAATAATTCTATCTTTTAGAGATGAATTCTAGACTTTAACTGCATTCCGGGGCAAAACCGTGTTGCCTTTAAGGATGGAAAGTTCGGAAAAAAGGGATGGCGCGGGCCCAGAAGCGGAAGATATACCGTGAAAAAAGCATAAAGTTTGACCTATATCAATTTACACGACACTGGATTTCAGGGCCCGGACGCCGTAATCTGACCAAGATCATAGAATTTTGGGGGAGCTCGGCCCACAGTGAGACCTGCGTTTTAGCCCTCCGGGGCCTCTAGTCAGGGATGCGCATGCCGGCTTCACTTCCACCGGATTCGGACCCAGGGGATCGGCGCCTGCGCCGTTGCCGTCTGGATGTCCGTGGACGCGTGCAAGGGGTGGGGTTTCGGCCTTTTGTGTGGCGCTTGGCCCGGGAAGCGGGGCTTTCCGGGGCGGTCGGCAACGATCCGCAAGGGGCCCATGTGGTCCTCCAGGGTCCGGCGGACCTTGTCGCGGCTTTTCCGGAGCGCTTGGCCCGGGAACTGCCCACGCCTGGGCGGGTGAGCGGCTGGGAGTCGACCGAGCTGGACTTGGTTCCCGGTGAGGCGGAGTTTCGGATCGAAGCGAGCGATGTCGAAGGCGAAGCCCGGGCCGAAGTCCTGCCGGATCTGGATGTGTGTCCGGACTGTCTGCGGGAGCTGTTCGACCCCCGGGATCGGCGCTATCGTTATCCGTTCCTGAATTGCACGCGCTGCGGCCCGCGCTACAGCGTGGTGCTGGGCATCCCGTACGATCGGGCTCGGACCTCGCTGAAGGATTTTCCGCTGTGCCCGGATTGTCGGGCCGAATACGAAAACCCGGGGGACCGGCGTTTTCACGCCCAACCGGTGGCCTGTCCGGCGTGCGGTCCCCATCTGTGGGTGGAGGACGCCGAGGGCCGACGCCTGGACGGCGATCCCTTGGCCATCGCGGTGCGGGCCCTGCGCGACGGCGCCGTGGTCGCGGTGAAGGGCGCGGGCGGCTTTCACCTGGCCTGCCGGGCCGACGAGGCCTCCGCCGTGGAGCGCCTGCGTCAGCGCAAGGCGCGCGAGGCCAAACCCTTCGCGGTGATGGTGCGCGATCTGGAGGCGGCCCGGGCCTGCGGGATCCTGGATGCGGCCTCGGAGGCGGCGCTCCTCTCCCCGGCCAAGCCCATCGTGCTGGTCCCCAAGCGCCCAGGCTCTCCGCTGACCGCGGGGGTGGCGCCGGAGGCGGGACGCTGGGGCCTGATGCTTCCGTCGACGCCCCTGCACCATTTGATTTTGGCCGACCTTGGCCTGCCCCTGGTGATGACTTCGGGCAACCCCTCGGGCGAGCCGCTGTGCGCGGACAACGCCGAGGCCCGTGGGCGGCTAGGGTCCTTGGCCCAGCTGTTCCTGATGCACGACCGCCCCGTGGCCCGGCGCCTGGACGATTCGGTCGAGGTCGCCATCGACGACGGCGCGGGCCGGGGCGCGCATCTCCTGCCGTTGCGGCGGGCGCGGGGCTGGGTGCCCTCGTCGTTGGAATCCCCGGTCGCCGCGGCGGAGGCCGTGCTGGCCCTGGGCGGCGAGCTCAAGTCCGCGGTCTGCGTGCTCAAGGGCCGCCGCGCCGTGCTTTCGGAGCACTTGGGCGAATTGGACAATCCGGCGGCCTTCCGGAACTTCGTCGACGCCACCGGCCGCCTGTGCGCCCTGCTGGAGACCGAACCCCGGCGTCTCGCGGCGGATCTGCATCCCTTGTACGCGGCCACCCGCTGGGGGCGGGAACGCGGCCTGCCGCTCACCCTGGTCCAGCACCATCACGCCCATATCGCCGCGTGCATGGCCGAGAACGGGCTGCAAGGCCGGGTGATCGGGATCGCCTGCGACGGCACGGGGTACGGGAGCGACGCCACGATCTGGGGCGGCGAAATTCTCGCCTGCGGCTACGAAAGCTTCACCCGGACGGCCCACCTGTCGGCGTTCCCCCTGCCTGGGGGCGACGCCGCAGCCAGGGACACTTGGCGCCCGGCCCTGGGTCTGCTCCAGGAGGCCTTTGGGGCGCGGGCGGGCGAGCATTACGAGCCCCTGGCGCGTTTGACGGACCGCGCCGGCATCGCCTTGGTGGCCCGCCGATTGGAAGCCGGCCAGGCTTCGGTGCGCTGCAGCAGCCTGGGGAGGGTCTTCGACGCGGTCGCGGCCTTGTTGGGTTTCTGCGGGCGCAACCGTTTCGAGGCCGAGGCGGCCGCGGCCTTGCAGCATGCGGCCGAGTCCTCCGAAGGCGCGATCCTGCCCTACGCGATCCTGCCTTCGCCCATCGGAGGCGGTCCCGAGGTGCTGGATTTGAGGCCGGCGGTGCGGGCCCTCTGCGCCGGCGGCGACCCCCGGGCCCTGGCCCGCGGGTTCCACGAGACCGTGGCCGCGCTCCTCGCCGAGGGAGCGATCCGCGCGGCGCGCGCCCAGGGCCTGGACCGCGCGGTCCTGAGCGGCGGCTGTTTCGCCAACGGCCTGCTGCTGCGCTTGACCGCCGAACGCCTGCGGGCGAAAGGCTTGGAAGTTTTTCTCCACCGCGAGGTCCCCTGCGGGGACGGCGGGCTGGCCCTGGGCCAAGCCGTCGTCGCCGCGGCCCGCGCGGAGCTCACCTGAAACGAAGGAGCCGACCATGTGCCTGGGCATCCCCGGCAAGATCGTCCATATCCAAGAGGATTTAAAGACCGGCGCGACGCTCGCCTCGGTCGATTTCCAGGGGAGCCGCGTTGAGGTGGGTTTGAACCTGGTCCCCGAAGCCAAGCTCGGCGACTGGGTGCTGGTGCACGCGGGCTTCGCCCTGACCGTGCTCGACGCCGAGGAAGCGGCCGAGACCTGGCGCTGGCTGGACAAGATGGAACTCGATTCCGAATTGTCGCGGGCCGGGGCCGCCGAGCCCGCCGAGCCCAAGGGACGGCCGTGAGCGGGCTGCGCGACGACGTCGCGCGCCTGGCCCACGCCATCCACACGGTCGCGGACGGACGGCCCATGGCCTTCATGGAAGTCTGCGGCACGCACACGGTGGCGCTTTTCCGCAGCGGGGTGAAGGCCTTTTTGCCCGAGAATTTCCGCATCGTCTCCGGCCCGGGCTGCCCGGTCTGCGTGACGGCGCAGGGCTATGTGGACGCCTGCATCGACCTGGCGCGCATGCCGGGCGTGACGGTCGCCACCTATGGCGACATGGTCCGGGTGCCCGGGCGCAAGGGCAGCCTGGAACAGTTGCGGGCCGAGGGCGCCTCGGTGTTGGTGGTCTATTCGATCCGGGACGCTTTGCGCCACGCCGCGGAAAACCCGGAACGCCAGGTCGTCTTTTTGGCCGTCGGCTTCGAGACGACCGCCCCGGCCACGGCGGCGGCGGTGCTCGAGGCGCAACAGCTGGGGCTCAAGAATTTCACCGTGCTCTCCGGGCATAAACTGGTGATGCCGGCGGTCGAGGCCCTGCTCACGGCCGGCGACGTGCCCCTGGACGGCTTTCTGCTGCCGGGCCACGTCAGCGTGATCATCGGCGCCAAGGCCTTCAAGCCCGTGGCGGAGCGTTTCGGCAAGCCGGCCGTGGTCGCCGGTTTCGAGCCCGAACAGATGCTCAAGGGCCTGCTGCGTCTGGGCGAACTCGCCCGCGAAGGGGCCCCGCGCATCGAGAACGTCTACGGGGTCGCCGTCGCCGAGGACGGCAACGCGGTGGCCATGCGCTTCATCGAACGGGTCTTCGAGCCCGCCGACGCCGAATGGCGCGCCCTGGGGGTCATTCCGGGCAGCGGTTTGGGCTTCCGGGAAGCCTTCGCGGAATTCGACGCCGTGCGCCGTTTCGGGCTGACTTTCGGCGCGGACTACGACCCGCCGGGCTGCATCTGCGGCGAGGTCATCCAAGGCAAGGCCATGCCGCAGGACTGCCCCCATTTCGCCAAGGGGTGCACCCCGCGGCGGCCCATCGGCCCCTGTATGGTCTCCAGCGAGGGGACCTGCGCCGCCTGGTACAAATACGGCCGGAATTTCCGGCACGTCCCGCCGCCGGCCGTCGCCGGGGCTTAAGGAGTGGCTATGGAGCCGAAACAAGCGGCGCCCCGCGCGCCGGAGCGCGAGGCCGGGGACACCCATGTGGTGCTGGCCCACGGAGGCGGCGGCGAGTTGACCAAGCGCCTGATCGAAACGCGCATCCTGCCGCGCTTCTCCAACCCGATGTTGAACCCCTTGACCGACGGGGCCGTGTTTCCGGCCTTCAGCGGAAACGTCTGTTTCAGCACCGACAGCTTCGTGGTCCAGCCCCTGGAATTCCCCGGCGCGGATATCGGCCGTTTGGCGGTCTGCGGCACGGTCAACGACGTGGCGGTCATGGGCGCCGAAGTGCTCGGCCTGAGCCTGGCCTTGGTGATGGAAGAGGGCCTGGAGTTGGCCCAACTCGACCGCATTCTGGACTCGGTCGCGGCCGCGGCCCGCGAGGCCGGAGTGCCGGTGGTCACCGGGGACACCAAGGTCATCGAGCGCCGCCGCGGGGACGGCCTGATCCTCACCACCGCCGGCGTCGGGCGCCGTTTTGACGGGGTCGAATGGGGACCCTGGCGCATCCAGGCCGGGGACCGTATCATCGTCAGCGGGGGCCTGGCCGAACACGGACTGGCCGTCATGTCCGCCCGCGAGGGCCTGGGCTTCGAGACCAGCATCCGCAGCGACGCGGCGCCCCTCAACGGGCTGGTCAAGGCCGCGGCGGAGGCGGGCGGGGCGGGAGTGCGTTTTGTGCGGGATCCCACCCGCGGCGGCCTGGCCGGGCTGCTGGCGGATTTATGCGAGGACACCAAGCTGGGCGTGGAGGTCGAGGAGGAAGCGCTGCCGCTTTCCCCTGCCGTGCGCGCGGCTTCGGAGATGCTCGGCCTGGATCCTCTGAGCATCGCCAACGAAGGCAAAATCGTCCTGGTCGTCTCGCCCGAGGCGGCGCCCAAGGTCCTGGAGGCCTGCCGCCGGCACCCCTTGGGGCGCCGGGCCGCCGAGGTGGGCGCTTTTCTCGCGGCCGAAACGCCCTTGGTGGAGCTGGTGACCCGCGCCGGAGGGCGTCGGATCGTCCTGCGCCCCTACGGTGAGGAGCTGCCTCGCATCTGTTGAGCGTCCGGCCACGGAGGCTTTATGCACGAATTGTCGTTGGCCCAGTCCCTGGTGGAGCGGGTGGAAGCGGAGGCCGCCAAGGCTGCGCTCTTGAAAGTGACCCGGGTCGAGGCCAGCCTGGGCTCATTGCTGGGCGTGGAAAAGGACCTCTTTGAGGAGGCCTTCGCCATTTCCGCCCGGGGGGCCCGCTGCGAGGGCGCGCGCCTGGAGCTTCGGGCCGAAGGCGCGGAGGCGCGTTGCCGGGCCTGCGGGGAACGCTACGAACCGGAATGGCAGGATTTCCAATGCCCCGCTTGCGGGCTCGCGGAACCGGAAATACTGAAGGGCCGCGATCTTTTTCTGTACGCCCTGTCGGGCGAACAGGCGAATTGAAGCGAAGGAGTCGAGCATGTGCGGACAGTGCGGATGCACGCCTGAGGACGAATCCGAGGCCAGCGCCGGCCCCAGCCACAAGCACCCCCATGTCCATGAGGGCGGGGAGGCCCACAGCCACGAGCATTCCCACGGCGAAGGCGAAGGGCATCGCCATGTCCACGGCCAGGGAGGCCACAGCCATCCCCACGTCCACGGGACTTCCGAAGCCCACAGCCACGAGCATACCCATGGGGCCGGCCAGGACCACGACCACGTCCACGGGGAAAGCCCGACCCATGCGGCGCGCATCGTGGTGGACAAGGCCCGCGCCGGGGTCTTGGGGGTGAATTCCAAGGCCGCGGACAAAATCCGGGAAGCGATGACGCGCCGCGGGATCGTCCTGGTGAACATCACCAGCGGTCCCGGCAGCGGCAAGACGACCCTGCTGAAGTCCACGCTGGGCGCCCTGGAGAGCGGCACGGCCGCGGTCCTCGTCGGCGATTTGGAAACCGAACGCGACGCCGGCCGCCTGCGGGGCTTGGGGGCGCAGGTGCGCCAGATCAACACGGGCAAGGGCTGCCACCTTTCCGCCGCGCAGATCGCCCAGGCCCTGGAAAACCTGGAATTGGAAGGTCTGGAGTTCGTTTTCATCGAAAACGTCGGGAATATGGCCTGCCCGGCGGAGTTCGACCTGGGCGAGCATGTGCGGGTCGCGCTCCTGAGCCTGCCGGAGGGGGACGACAAGGTCGCCAAGTATCCCGGCCTGTTCGCCGCCGCCGACGTCATCCTTTTGAACAAGATCGACCTTTCCCGGGTCCTGCCCTTTGACGAAGGGCTGGTGAAGGACGATCTTTCCCGCATCAACACCCGCGCGGTCCTGCTGCGCCTTTCGGCCATGGGAGGGCAGGGCCTGGACGAATGGATCCAGTGGTTGAAGGCTTTTCGCGCCGCCAAGATGCCCAAAGCCTGAACGCTCGCCGGTCCTTTGCCGCCGCCTTTTCCGTTTCCCGGGGAAGGCGGCGGCTTTTTTCAGACCTTGGGTTTGTGAAAAAATTCACAACAGAAGTTATGATGGACGTCAAAATTTTTTGAAATAAATGCGTTTGCACAAAAGTTAAAACTCGCTTCGATGATATCCGTCATTCATCAAATCCGTTCGATGAGGTTATAAACCTGTAGGGTTGAATCCCAGTTTTTCACGGTGAAGAGATGCCAGTGACGCTCAATCGAGCCAGCCAGATCAAGGAATTGACGGGGGATGACCCCCGCGCGGCGAAAGTGCTGCAAGCGATCAAGCTCAACCAGCGCCGACCGGACGCGCTGATCCAGATTCTGCACACGGCCCAGGGAATCTTCGGATACCTGCCGCTGAACGTGCTGCAGTTTGTGGCCCGCGAACTCAAGATCGCCCCCGCCCAGGTCTACGGCGTGGCGACCTTCTACCACTTCTTCTCGCTCAAGCCCAAGGGCGACCACCAGTTCGTGGTCTGCACCGGGACGGCCTGCTACGTCAAGGGCGCGGGCAAGATTCTCGACGCCATGGAGCGCGACTGGGGCCTGAAGCCCGGCCAGACCACGCCTGACGGCAAGCTCGGCCTGGAACAGGCCCGCTGCATCGGCGCCTGCGGTCTCGCGCCCGCCGTCGTCATCGACGACGAGGTCCAGCCCAAGGCCGACGCCACCAAGCTCGACCAGCTTATCCAAACCAAGACGGGGGTGACCCGGTGAACATCGCGGAACTCAACAAGATCAAGGAAACCGCCCAGGCGAAGATCGCCGGCCAGCAGGGCCGGGTGTGCATCTGCGCCGGCGCGGGCTGCTATTCCTCGGGCGCGCAGGGCGTTTTCGACGCCACCGCCAAGGCCCTGAAGGAATCCGGACTCGACAAGAACGTGCAGGTCGTCCCGGTGGGCTGCATGGGCGCCTGCAACCAGGGCCCCCTGGTGCGCGTCGAAGGCGATGACATCGTCTACCAGAAGGTCGACGGCGCCAAGGCCGGCAAGCTGATCGAGAAGCACGTCAAGAACAAGTCGGTCGTCACCGACAGCCTGCTGTTTTCCCAGCCCGGCCTCGCCGTCCCGGCGAAGTCCGCGGAGCTGCCGTTCTACAAGCAGCAGACCAAGATCGTCCTGGAGAACTGCGGCGTCATCAACCCCGAGGACGTCGAGGAATACATCGCCAAGGACGGCTACCAGGCCCTGCACAAGGCCCTGACGGCGATGCAGCCCGAAGAGGTCATCGGCGAGGTCAAGCATTCCGGCCTGCGCGGCCGCGGCGGCGCGGGCTTCCCCACGGGCAACAAGTGGGAGACCGTCTACCGCCACGTGGCCGACCAGAAATACGTGGTCTGCAACGGCGACGAAGGCGATCCGGGCGCGTTCATGGACCGTTCGGTCCTGGAAGGCGATCCGCACCGCATCCTCGAAGGCATGGCCATCGCGGCCTACGCGGTGGGCGCCTCCAAGGGCTTCATTTACGTGCGCGGCGAATACCCCCTGGCGATCAAGCGCCTGGAGATCGCCATCAAGCAGGCCCGCAAGCTGGGACTGCTGGGCGACAACATCCTTGAGAGCGGCTTCAAGTTCGACGTGGACATCCGCATCGGCGCGGGCGCCTTCGTCTGCGGCGAAGAGACCGCCCTGCTGGCCTCGGTCGAAGGGCGCCGCGGCACCCCCCGGCCCCGTCCGCCTTTCCCGGCGGAAAAGGGCCTCTGGGGCAAGCCGACGCTCCTGAACAACGTCGAGACCTACGCCAACATCGCCCCGATCCTGAACAAGGGCGCCGAATGGTACAGCGCCATCGGCACCCCCAAGAGCACGGGCACCAAGGTCTTCGCCCTGGCCGGGGCCATCAACAACACCGGCCTGATCGAAGTCCCCATGGGCACCTCGCTCAGGGACATCATCTTTTCGATCGGCGGCGGCATCCCCGGCGGCCGCAAGTTCAAGGCCGCCCAGACCGGCGGGCCTTCCGGCGGTTGCATCCCGGAAAGCTGCCTGGACACCAAGGTCGACTACGAATCGCTCATGCAGCTCGGTTCGATCATGGGCTCGGGCGGACTGATCGTGATGGACGAGACCAGCTGCATGGTCAAGCTGGCCCGTTACTTCATGGAATTCTGCATGGACGAAAGCTGCGGCAAGTGCGTGCCCTGCCGGGTCGGCACCCGGGAGATGCACACCCTGCTGAACAAGATTTGCGAAGGCCACGGCACCGAGCAGGATCTCGCTCTGCTCGAGGAGCTGGCGCCCTTCTGCAAGGAATCCAGCCTCTGCGCGTTGGGGGGGAGCGCCCCCAACCCGCTGTTGAGCACCCTGCGTTACTTCCGCGATGAGTACGTCGCCCACATCGTGGAGAAGCGCTGCCCTGCCGGGGAATGCAAGATGCACGGGGCGACCCATCTGGCGGGGGTGCACTAATGGCCGCGATCGAAATTTATATCAACGACCAGAAGGTCGTCGCCGAAGCCGGCACGACGGTCCTTCAGGCGGCGCGCGCCGCCAACATCGACATGACCACGCTCTGCTACCTCGAGGGCCTCAGCCCGGTCGGCGCCTGCCGCCTGTGCCTGGTGGAGCTCGAAGGCAGCCCCCGCCTGTTCGCCGCCTGCACCCTGCAAGTGGCCCCGAACCAGCGGATCCGCACCGACACGGACAAGCTCAAGCGCTACCGCAAGACCGCGGTGGAGCTGGTGTTCGCGGAACGCAACCACGTCTGCTCGGTGTGCGTGGTCAACGGCGACTGCGAACTGCAGGAGCTGGGCTACAAGGTGGGAATGGACCATGTCCGCTTCCCGTTCCTGACGCCGTCGTGCAACCTCGACACCAGCAAGAGCGAGTACGCGATCGACCACAACCGCTGCGTGCTCTGCACCCGCTGCGTGCGCGTCTGCTCCGAAGTTGAAGGCGCCCACAACTGGGACGTCAAGGGCCGCGGATTCAACTCCCGCATCACCTGCGAACTGGACCAGCCTTGGGCGGAAAGCACGACCTGCACGACCTGCGGCAAGTGCGTGGATGTCTGCCCGGTCGGCGCGCTGTGGCCCAAGCACAAGGCCCAGGGCCAGATCGAGAAGCGGCCCGACTTCATCTCCGAATTGATCGCCAAGCGCAAGGGGGCCGTCCATGCCTAAAAAGAAGATCGCGACCGTCTGGCTCGGGGGCTGCTCCGGCTGCCACATGAGCCTGCTGGACATCGACGAGCGGATTCTCGAAGTCGCCAAGCTGGCCGACATCGTGAAAAGCCCCGTGGTCGACGGCAAGGACTGCCCCGAGGTGGACATCTGCCTCGTCGAAGGGGCGGTTTTCGCCGAGGAGCATCTCGAGGAGCTGCACCACCTCCGCAAAAATTCCAAGATCCTGGTCTCCTTCGGCGACTGCGCGGTCAACGGCAACGTCCCCGCCATGCGCAACTGGGTCGGCTTGGAGCCGTGCCTGGAGAAGGGCTACAAGACCTCGGAAACCGGGGACAACGTGGGGCCCATCCCGTCGGTCGGGGTCACCAAGCTTTTGCCCAAGGTGACGCCGCTGCACGAGCACGTGAAGGTGGACTATTACATCCCCGGGTGCCCACCCTCCGCGGATCTGATCTTTTACGTGGTGGCGGAACTCCTCAACGACCGTGTGCCCGACCTGAGCCAGGGCGCCAAGCTGAAATACGGGTGATTCCATGACGAAAACCGTAACGATCAATCCGGTCACGCGCATCGAAGGCCATGCCCGCATCACCCTGCACCTGGGCGACGACGGCAAAGTGAAAGAGGCCTATTTCCACGTGAACGAGTTCCGCGGCTTCGAAAAGTTCTGCGAAGGCCGGCTCTACACCGAGATGCCGACGATCACGCCGCGCATCTGCGGCATCTGCCCGACCAGCCATAGCATGGCCAGCGCCAAGGCCTGCGACGTCATCCAGCGCATCACGCCCACGCCCACCGGCGTGAAGCTGCGGCGCCTGGTGCAGGCCGGACAGTTGGTGTCGTCCCACGCCTTGAGCTTCTTCCACCTGTCCTCGCCCGATCTGCTCCTGGGCTTCGACTCGGACGTGGCTTCCCGCAACGTCCTGGGCTTGGCGGCCAAGGATCCGGCGCTCGCGGTCAAGGGCATCCGCCTCCGCAAGTTCGGGCAGGAAGTCAGCGAACGCATCACCGGCAAGAAGATCCACGTGCTGGGCATCGTGCCCGGCGGCATGGCGTTCCCCCTGCACGAGGAGGACCGCAAGGCCCTGCTCGCGCAGATTCCGGAAGCCCTGGAGACCTGCAAGGCGGCCTTGGCGATCCTCAAGGGCTACATCGACGCCAACCGCAAGATGGTCGACAGCTTCGCGGTGTTCGAATCGCCCTACATGGGCACCGTCGCCGAGGACGGGACCTTCGACCTCTACGACGGCAAGATGCGCTGGGTGAATCCCGACGGCAGCGTGCTGGCCGACGCCACCCCGGACCAGTACCAGGAGTACATCGCCGAACGTTCGATGGACTTCACCTACCTGAAGTATCCCTACTTCAAGCCTTTGGGCTTCGAAAAGGGCTTCTACCAGGTCGGGACGCTGGGCCGCCTCAACGCCGCCAGCCGCATGCCCACCCCGCTGGCCCAGGCCGAGTTCAAGACTTTCCGCGCCATCAACGGCGGCAAGCCGGTGCACGGCACGTTCTACCACCACTACGCCCGCCTGATCGAAATGCTCTTCGGGGTTGAGGAAATCCAGCGCCTGTTGGAAGATCCGGAAATCACCGGATCGGACATCCAGGCCCGCGGCCACCGCAACGGTTTCGAAGGCATCGGCCACACCGAGGCGCCGCGCGGCACCCTGTTCCATCACTACAAGGTCGACGAGACGGGCGCGCTCACCAAGGTGAACCTGCTCATCGCCACCGGCCAGAACAACCCGGCCATGAACCGCTCGGTGCTGGAAGTCGCCAAGCAGTACGTGGACGGAGCCAAGATCACCGAAGGGGCGCTGAACCGCGTGGAACACGCGATCCGTTGCTACGACCCCTGCCTGAGCTGCTCCACCCACGCGTTGGGCGCGATGCCGATCGACCTGCAGCTGTTCTCCTCCCAGGGCGAACTGCTGGACCGTTCGATCCGGGGCTAAGGCCCTGCGGGGCCGTTAGGGCCCGCTTCTCAGAACCACACGGGTGCCGCGGAAGGCGCCGCTTCTCGTCCCGCAAGGGGGAGGGCGCCTCCGCGGCATTCGGATTTTCAGGGGCTTTTCGCCCCGAAGGAAAGGCGATGCGCAGGATATTCCTGATCGGGTACGGCAATCCCGGGCGGGGCGATGACGGCCTCGGGCCGGCGGTCGCCGAGGCGGTCGAAGCCTGGGCGGTCCCCGGGGTCACGGTGGAGTCGGACTTCCAGTTGAACGTCGAGGACGCCTACGAGCTGTTGAATTATGACGCTGCGGTGTTCGTCGACGCTTCGGTCGACGGGGCGGAGCCCTTTTTTTACAAACAGATCGGGCCGGAAGACCCCGCCTCCTTTTCGAGCCATTCGGTCTCCCCGGCCGGATTGCTGGGCCTGACCCGGAATCTGTTCCAAAAGGACGTGCAAGGCTTTGTTTTGGGGATCCGGGGCTACGAGTTCGAGGAATTCGGGGCGCCGATCGGCCCCCGCGCGTCCGCGAATTTGAAGGCGGCCCTGGAATTTTTGGAGCCGCGCCTGCGCAGCGGGAATCTGGGCGGGGCGGACGCCGGGGCTTGATCCCCCCCTTGATTGGGAGTATTTTGACGTTTCGCCCGGGTCGCGGGACCGATTGTCACGATTTTTAACCTTGCGGTCAGGTACTTTGGGCCGTTCTTGCCGTACATTAAACGCCTCGTCCCCCCTTTACTGGCGGATATTCCAAGTATGCGTCCCTCCAACAAGGCGTTCCTTGCGGTCCTGTGCGCCGCCGGCCTGTGCGGAACCGGTTCCTGGGCGGCCTCCAAAGGCTCCGGGAATTCCGGGACGGAGCTGACCGCAAGCGTCATTCCGGGCTCGTCGTTGACCTGGGCCCAGGCGGTCTCCATCGCCTTCGAAATCGACCACCCCGGCGAAACCATCGACGCAAGCGGTGGCTTGACCTGGGCCCAAGCCGCCGAAGAAGCGCTGAAGAACAATCCGAGCCTCCGGGAAGCCCGGCTATTCGTCCAACAGGGCGAAGAAGGGGTGAGCATCGCCGACACGGGGTTTCTGCCGACGATCACCGCCAACGCCAACGCCACCCGTGGGGGCGGCCAGACCCAACAGGCCAACGGGACGCTCTTGGACAATACGCCCAACAGCTATTCCGGCTCCCTGAACGGCACCTGGAACCTGTTCAACGGCTTCGCCACCATCGGGACGCGCGCCGAAGGGGTCGCCACGGTCCGCGAGCGGCAGGCGGCCTATGAACAGGCCAGCGCGGCCCTTTACCTGAGTTTAGGGCAGGCCTTCAACCAGTTGGCCTACGACCAGGCGAACATCGCCCTCCTGCAGGATGTGGTGGACCGCTACCACGCGGACACGCTCTACCAAGAGCAGGAATTCAAGGCCGGCCTGACCGCCCTGTGGACCTACGAAAAGAGCGAATCCGACGAAGCGGGCGAGGTCTGGCAGCTCAACCAGCAACGCTACAGCCTGCAGGCCGACCAACAGGGGCTCGCGGTCCTGCTGGGCCGCAAGCCGGGCGCCTCGGAGGACGTGTACGTGTCTGCGCCGCTGACGGTCTCGGCCGAAGCCGGGGACTACGCCGCCGCCGAGGAGGCGCTGGTCAAGACCAACCCGACCCTCGCTTATTATCGGCACGCCGCCGACGTCGCGGATGCGGCGCTGTGGGTCGCGGAGGGGACGCGCTACCCCAGCGTCGGGGCGACGGCGAACCTGGGCGAGTCCGGGACGGGGGCTTTCGAATACAATCCCCCGCAGGACTGGCAGTGGTCCGTCGGCCTGAACGTCAGCTACGAGATTTTCGGGGGCGGAGCCCAGGAAGCGGCCGTCACCCAGGCCCGTTTGGCCCTGCGCCAGGCGCAGACCGCGGCCGAGGACCAGGAACACCAGCTGAAGGCGGCCCTCTACCGGCAATGGCTCGCCTATCTGAGCGACGCGCGGCGCCTGCCCTCGGCGGCCATGGCGGTGCAGGCGGGCGAGGATCGTTACGAGACGGTCGGCGCGCTCTACCAGGCGGGACGCGAACAATACCTGGACTACGAACAGGCCGAAAGCATCTACAGCAGCGCCCAGACCCAGGAACTCAGCGCCCTGCTGGCCGCGGCCCAGTCCCAGATTTCTTTCCGGAACGCGGTCGGGGTAACCCTCGAGCAGGCCGCCCATTATCCGGCACCCTGACAGTCGAACCGTCCTGAGAGGTTTTCATGAACGTCGTGGTTAAACGGAGCGTGTTGGCGGCCGCCGTGTTCGCCGTCGGTTTCGGGATGCTCGCCTCCGGCTGCGGAAAATCCGCGGCCAAAGCGGGCGGGCAGAAAGTCAAAGTCCAGCGCGGGGACATACGCCAGGTGGTCCAGGCGACCGGACAGGTGGAGCCCCTGAACAAGGTGGCGATCCTGCCGCCGGTGACCGGACGCATCGACAAGATCGTCGTCTACGAGGGCGCCGAGGTGCGGCGGGGCCAGGTCCTGGCGTGGATGAGCTCCTCGGACCGGGCGGCCATCATGGATAACGCCCGGTCGCAGGGGCCGGACGTGCTCAAGAAATGGGAGGAGGAATACAAGTCCACGCCCATCGTCGCCCCCACGGACGGCGTGATCATCGCCCGCAACATCGTCGAAGGCCAGACCGTCGCCGCGGACACCGACATGTACGACCTTTCGGACCGCTTGATCGTCTACGCCGACGTCGACGAGACCGACCTGGGCAAGATTCACATGGACCAGGTGGCCGAGTGCACGGTCGAAGCCTACCCCAACAAGATTTTCGAGACGCGCGTCAGCCTGATCGGCCACCAGGCCATCAAGGTGAACAACGTCATCAGCTACCAGATCAATCTGGAGCCCAAGAAAATCCCGGGAGAATTGAGGGCGGGCATGACCGCCGACGTCAATTTCATCGTCCAGCAGAAGTCCGACGTCCTCTGGATCCCGAATTTCGCGGTCAAGGGACAGCAGGAAGGCCCCGCCAAGGTCAAGGTGCTCACCGCCGTCGGCAAGGAACCCGAGGAGCGGCAGATTCAGCTGGGCATTTCCGACGGGGTGAAGGTCGAGGTCGTTTCCGGGCTCAACGAAGGCGACACCGTGGTGCTTTCCGCGTTCGAACTTCCCAAGGCGGTTTCCGGGGGCCCCATGAGCATGTCGGGGGGCGGTCGTAGCGGCAGCGGCGGCGGTGGTGGCCACTAAGGCCGGCCGCACGGTCCGCAACGAATCCCCGCTTTCGCCGGCCCCCATCCCAAGGGCGCGAAAAGGGGACGCATCCGGAGCGGGGACGGTCCCGCCCGGGCCCAGAAAACCGTCCGGGGGCAGGGGCAAAAGCGCAGGGGAGCCGGCAATGGCCGAACCGCTGATTCGACTCGTCGATCTGAGCAAGGTGTACCGCCCCCAGGGCAAGCAGGACGCCAGCCTGGGCGTGCGGGCGCTCGACCATATCGACCTGGAAATCCAGCAGGGCGAATACGTCTCCATCGTCGGACCTTCCGGCTCCGGCAAGTCGACGATGATGCAGATTTTGGGCCTGCTGGACCGCCCGACCGAAGGCAAATTGTATCTGGCCGGCCAGGACGTCTCGGCGTTGAGCGACGACGAGTTGGCCCAACTGCGCAACCAGAGCATCGGGTTCATTTTCCAGTTCTTTAATTTGTTGGCGCGCACCTCGGCCATGGACAACGTGGCCCTGCCCCTGATCTATTCCCGCAAGGCCGACCCCAAACAGCGCGCCAAGGAAATGCTGGAATTCGTGGGCATGAAGGACCGCCTGCACCACGCGCCCCACCAGCTTTCCGGGGGCCAGCAGCAGCGGGTGGCCATCGCCCGCGCGCTGGCCAACGAACCCGTGCTGCTTTTCGCGGATGAACCCACGGGCAACATCTCCAGCCAGCAGTCGGCCGAGGTCATGGCCGAACTGGACGCCCTGAACCAGGCCGGGGTGACGGTCATTTTGGTGACCCATGAGCCCGATGTGGCCGAGCACGCGCGCCGCATGCTCACCATGAAGGACGGCAAGATCGTCTCGGACAAGCAGATCAAGCCGGAGCGCATTTCGGCGAAGGCCGCCGAGCACGGGGACGCCTTCACGGTCAAGCCCGTCTCCCCCCTGCCGAGTCCCGCTTCCATCCTTGAAAACCTGCGGATGGCCCTGATTTCGCTGTCGTTGAACAAGTTCCGGACCTTTTTGACCATGCTGGGCATGATCATCGCGGTGATGGCGGTGATCGCCGTCACCGCCATCGGCAACGGCATGCAGGCGAGCACCAAGGCCCGTTTGGCCTCTTTGGGCAGCAATCTGGTGATGCTGAGGCCGGGCAACCCCAACGCCCGAGGTCTCGGCAGCGCGCCCAAGTTCGAAATGCAGGATGTGGACCGCTTAAAGCAGTTGACGATGATCGGCGGGCCGGTCAAGCAGGTGGATCCGACCGTGAGCGGGGGGGTCCTGGTCAGCTACGGCGACAACGATTGGTCCACTTCCGCCACTGGAGCGGAACCCAGCTACGCTTCGATGCGCAACGCGGTGCCGATCGTCGGGCGCTTTTTCACGGCCCAGGAGGATCAGGCCCGGGAACGGGTCTGCTTGCTGGGGAAGACCGTCATCTCGAACGTGTTCCCCCCGAATTTCGATCCCACCGGGTCGACCGTGCAGATCAACAAGGTGAATTTCAAGGTCATCGGCGTCCTGCCGGTGAAGGGAAGCAACGGCTTCCAGGACCAGGACGACGTGGTCGTCATGCCCGTGCAAACCGCCATGTGGCGCGTGTTCGGGGTGACGACCCTGAATTCCATCGACATCGAAGCCTCGGACTCCGACCAGGTTTCGGCGTGCATCGACGAAGTGACGCAGCTCTGCCGTTCGATGCGGCATATCCGGCCCGGCATGGACGACGACTTCATGATCCGCAATATGGCCGACATCCAGCAGGCCCAGCAGGACATCGCCAAGACCCTGCAGGAGACCCTGTTGGTGATCGCCTGCGTTTCGCTGATCGTCGGCGGCATCGGCATCATGAACATCATGCTGGTGTCGGTGAAGGAGCGCACCAAGGAGATCGGGCTGCGCAAGGCCTTGGGGGCCCGCAATGTCGAGGTGCTGTTCCAGTTTTTGGTGGAAGCCTTGCTGATCTGCCTGATCGGCGGCGGCATCGGCATCTTCTTCGGCCTGACATTTTCGCTCCTCCTCAACCATGTGGGCGGTTGGTTGGCCATCATTTCCTGGTCGACGGTCCTGGTGGCGGTGTTGGTGTCCGCCGGAAGCGGCGTCGTTTTCGGTCTTTGGCCGGCCTGGCAGGCGTCGAAGCTCTCTCCGATTGAAGCGCTCCGGTATGAATAAAATTCGGATGGTGAAATAAAGAAATCGGATGGTGAAATAAAGAAAGAGGAATGGAGAAACTTAGGGGAAGGGCTTTCGGGCCTTTCCCCTTTTTTTTCAGCAGGAAGGGGGCGAAAAGCGGTGCCTTTTCACAAAAGAATGCAATGGAATTCAATTTTGTAAGTTAGAATGTTAAATATTTATTGCCTTTGTGTTGACAAATTTTTATATGACGCTACAATTGTAATATCGTTTGAATACTTCCCATTAGATGAAACGATGAGCCTCCTAAGAGTAACCATTAAGGATGTCGCTGCCGCCGCTGGAGTCACCGCTGGAACGGTCAGCAGGGCATTGCGGGGCGATTCCCGGGTCATTGAACCGACGCGCCGTCGCATCACCGAAGCCGCCGAACGCCTTGGCTACCGTCCCAATCTGCAAGCCCGCGGTCTCCAGACCGGCCGGACCGGCGCCATTGGGTTGTCCTGCGCGAGCGGTCCCTGGATTTTGGTGAACCCCTATTTCGCCCCGATGCACGCCGGTTTCACCGCCGCCGCATCGGCGGACGGAATGCGCGTGATCCTGTATATCCCGCCCACGAACGGTCGGTTGGAGCAGGACGCCTCCAATATCCGCGCCCGGGAGCTGCTGGACGGCCGCGTCGACGGTAGCATCATTTATCAGGCCCAAGAACTTTCCCAGGAGACCATCCAGAACCTCCAGGAGATGGGCTTGGCGGTGGTTTTGGTGAATACGGACGAGGAGATTCCCGGCTTCTTCCAGATTCTCGCCAACACCGAACAGCGGGTGCGGGAAAGCCTGCGCTGGGCCCACGAAATGGGCGCCCGCAAGGTCGGGGTGCTCGGCCAGGAAGCCGGGACGACGTTCAATGCGGTGGTCCGCCACGGCATTGAATCCGCCCGCCTGCCGATTTCGATCAGTTTCCAGGAGATTCGGCACGAGGATCCCAACCACGTCGAATCCATCGACGCGGCCCTGGACGCCATGATCGCCGAAAAGCCCGACGCCATCATTTTCAACGCGGATTTCCACGTGGGGCATTATCTGCTGCGCCAGGAGCAGGGCACCCTCCCCAAGGGCCTCGGACTTTTCGCCTTCGGCGGCACCCACGCCAATTCGCTGCTGTCCTTCCCTGGGGTGCATTACCTGGAAACGGATTTGCTCGCGGCCGGACGCCACGCCTATCTGCTGTTCAAGGACGCCCAGGCGCGCAAGCCGCCCCGTTCGGAGCGTCTGCTGTGGAGCAGAAGGCTGTAGCGGGACGAAAAAATGCGCAAGCCTCTCGAACATACCAAAATGGGGGAGGCAGGGAGCGCAACGGACAAGCGGATTTTGATGCGGAATTTTAAGCCCCCGTTTGGGGGCTTTTTTTTTAAAACCCGTCGTGCAGCAGATGCAGTCGGCCTTTGAGTTCCGGCCTGGGCGTCGAAGGGTCGTGCGGATGGTGGAGGGCGAGGACTTCGGCGGCTTTTTCCACGGCCGCGGCGACGCCGGAGCCCAGGTCGTGGCGCGCCGCTCCGTCCAGGAGCAGGCGGCAAGTTTCGTCCCAGTGGCCGGGTTGCGCCAAATCGGAAATGCCTTTGCCGGCCAAGACCACGGCCCGGCGTTCCTCCAAGGACACGAACAAAAGCACCCCGGCTTCGCCGCGGGCGCGGTGCAGGTTCAGCCGATGGAAGGCCACTTCGGCGGCCCGGTGCACGGCGACGAAACGGTCGCGGCGCGGCGTCAGGAGACGACGCAGCCCGCCGATCCGCCCCAGCCCGGCGCCGAGCAGGGCCGCGGACGCGAGGTCGAGCAGGGCCGCCATCCAAGGGCCGTGGCCCCAGGGCAGGACTTCGGCCCAGCCTCGTCCCAGGAGTTTCGCGCCGGCGTAGATCAGCGCGCCGAGGAGCCAGGGGACGTGCCCGCAGGGCGCGCTGCGCCGCACGATCACGGGCACGATTTCGCCCGCGGTGCGCGCTTCCGCCGCCTTGAGCGCCGCTTCGATTTTGGCGCGGCCTTCATGATCCAGGTGCCGGGACAACCAACGCATCACCAACCTCCCGAGGCGCCGCCGCCGGAAAATCCGCCGCCGCCGCCCCCGAATCCACCGCCTCCGCTGAAACCGCCCCCGCCTCCAAAGCTACCGCCGCCGTAGCCGCCCCTGAAACCACCGCCTCCCCATCCGCCGCCCCATCCGCCTCCGGAAAACATGGAAACGATGCGTAGGAGCGCGACGACCGCGATCAAAAGGAGGATGAGCGGGAATCCGCCCATGCCAGGAGCGCCCCGACCCTGCTCCTCGGTCCCCTGCACGGCGTCCATCTGCGCGGCGAAAGGATCCTTGGGGTCGATCTGTCCGGCGATCGCCGCGACGCCCATGAGCACGGCGCCGTCGGCGTCGCCCGCGCGCAGGCGGGGCGCCATGACGTCGGCGATGATGCGGCGGCAGACGATATCCGGAAGGACGCCCTCGAGCCGGGAACCCACTTCAATGCGCAAACGGCGGGAGTTGGGGGCGATGAGCAGGAGGACGCCGTTGGAGGCCTCCTTGGACCCGAGGCCCCAGCCCCGCGCCACTTGGATGGACAGATCCTCGATGGGCCGGTCCAGGGACGGTACGATCAGGACCGCCAGTTGAAATCGCCCGGCGGTCCAGGCGTCCTGAAGCCCCGCGTTCAGGCGTTGGGTCGCGTCGGCCGAAAGCAGGCCGCTGAGATCCGTGACCGGCGCGGAAACCTGGGAGGGGATGTCCTTGGGCCAGGCCTCCTCCGCTTGGGCCGCCCAGGGGGCCAGGAACGCCGCCCCAACGAACGCCGCGAACAGGCCCCTGAGCCCGAAACGGCGGGCGCCGCCCAGGGCGCCGAGGTGCCCCGCGGGCGTTCGCGTCGCCATCAGAATTTCACCACAGGCGCTTTTTCATCGGCGGCCTTTTCGGCGTTGTCGACGTCCCACTGGGGGAGTTTTTCGTAGTGGTAGAACCAGCCGTTGACGAGGTTGGTGGGGAAGACGGTCACCAAGTCGTTGTAGGCCTGGATGCTCGCGATGAGATCCTGCCGGGCGATCTTGATCCGGTTTTCGGTGCCCTCAAGCTGGGCCTGTAGGTCCAAGAAAGCTTCGTTGGCCTTGAGGTTGGGATAGTTTTCGCTGACGACCATGAGGCGGCCCAGGGCCTGGGTGAGTTCACCCTGCGCGCCCTGGTAGGCCTTGATCTGTTCCGGGGTGGCGTGGCTGGGGTCCAGGGTCACGCCCGTGGCCTTGGCGCGGGCCGAAACGACCGCTTCCAGGGTCTCTTTTTCGTGTTTGGCGTTGCCCGAGACCGCGCCGATGAGCTGGGGCACCAGATCCGCCCGGCGTTTGTATTCGTTGGTCAGGTTGGCGGTCTTCGCCTCGACGTCGTTCTTGGCGCGGGGCAGGGCCTGCACCCCGCAACCGGCGGCGAAGGCGCCGACAAGGCCGAGGGCCAATAGGGGCAAAAGTTTACGCAAGGTCATGAACGTCTCCGAAAAGATGCCCGACCCCAAGGGGAAGGGAGTCCATCAAAAGAGAGATCCCGGACAGGTCTGATTTTGTGTGTCCCCTCAGTGTAGCACAGCTCCCGGGCTGGACACTCCATCGCCGGGGGTGCAGACTTTCGGCATGCAGCTTACGCGCAAGGATGCCGATGTGTACGTTCCCGACCGCGCCCCCTTTGAGGAGGCCCGGTCGCGGTGCCGTCTGATGGGGGTCGCCGCGCATCCCGACGACCTGGAGATAGTGGCTTTCGAGTCCATCGTCCGGGGCCGGGCCGGGGAAGGCTTCTGCGGCGTCGTCCTGGGGGACGGAGCCGGCAGCCCGCGGGCCGGCGAATACGCCGCCCTGGACGACGCCGAGATGGCGCGGGTGCGCCTGGGGGAACAACGGCAAGCCGCCGACGCCGGCGCCTATGGGCTGCTGATCCAATTGAGGCATCCCTCTTCGGCGGTGAAGGATTCCCGGGACGAAGCCGTGGTCGACGACCTGGAAGCGGTCGTGCGGGAACTGCGGCCCCGGGAGATCGTCACCCACGACCTTTCGGACCGCCATGACACCCACGTCGCGGCCTTGCTGAAACTGTTGCGCGCCCTGCGGCGTCTGCCGCCGGAGCTGCGCCCCGGACGCCTGACGGGCTGCGGCGTTTGGCGGGATTTGGATTGGCTCAGCGGAGGGGACCGCCGTCTTTTGGACGTCAGCGGCCAGGAGCCCCTCGCCGTGGAACTCATCGGGGCCTTCCGCAGTCAGATCGGTGGCGGCAAACGTTACGACTTGGGAGTGCTTGGGCGGCGGCGGGCCCAGGCGACGTTCACGGAAAGCCATGCCACCGATGCGGCGGAAAGTTTGATGGTGGCGATGGATTTGACCCCTTTGCTTGTTGAAGGCGGTCCGACGCCGCTGGAGCTTTGGGACCGTTATGTGGCGGCGTTTCGTGACGAGGTGCGGGAACGTTTGGTCCGTCTCGGGGCCTGAACCCCTTTCGTTCCGCGAAGGGAAACGGGCCGGTTAAAAGCAGACAAAATTTTGCGGTTTACTGACTTCGGTCAGGATTTTTTCGGGAATCTGGGTGTAAGCTGGCGCCCCACTCCTGAGGAGGAACCCCTAAATGAAAGCGACGACACTGGTGTTGGCCGGCGCCCTTTTGCTGGCGCCCATGGCGGCACTCGCCGACGACCCCTATGCTGGTTGGACCGATCAACAGTTGAAAGTGCGCGCGGCGCAGTTGACGAATCAAAACGCCGAACTTGCGGGCGTCACCACCCAGGCCAAGGTCGACACGACCGCCTTCGATGGACAGACCAGCGACCAGCTCAAAGCCGATGTGAGCAAGCTTCAGGACGCCAACGCGGCGCTCCAAAAGAAGGGCGCTCCCGCCGCCGCTCCCACGGTCGTTCCGGCCAAAGCGGATCTGCTGCTGGACAATTTCGAAGGCTCCACCGTCGCCGGCCAGAGCTGGTGGGCGGGCTGCGATAACAACAACCTGGGAACGACCCTCCTGCCCCAACCCTTTGTTCCGGAAACCGGCGGCTGCCCCAAGAGCCCTGGACACAGCGGACGCATCCACGGGCATTTCGGCAAGGGCATCGCACCCTGGCCCTACGCCCAACTGGTGTTGACCCTCGCCAAGGGCGACCTGCGCCCCTATTCCGCTTTGAAATTCTATGTCAAAGGGGACGGCGGCCACTACAAGGTCGAATTGCGCACCCCCGCGGTGAAGGATTTCGCCTATTACGCCTCGGAATTCGACGCGCCTAAGGACTGGACCCTGGTGACCCTGCCGTTGAAGTCCTTTGCCCAGCCGAGCACCTGGGGCAAGGCGGTTCCGGCCGATTTCTCCGCGGTCGAAAAGATCAGCTTCGCGCCCACGGCCAACGACAAGGATTACGATTTCAGCATCGACGACGTGACCCTGGCGAAGTAAGCGATTTCTTCGCGAGGCGCTCCTGTTCCCGCCCAGGCGATCCTGGGCGGGATTTTTTTTGGTTGTCCTTGGAATTCCATGGTACGGACCATTGTTTCTGGATGGGGCATTCCGCCTCCCTCTGGTGAAAGGGAGCGCGGAAAGGGCGGACGGAAGGGGCATTTTTCACTTCGCCCCCCGCGTTTCCATTCCCGGGCTGGAAAATCCGCGGTTTTGGGTTAAACTGATGCGTCGTTCGTAGCCTGAAAAATCGTAAAGGACATGAAACCAAAGGATTTTTTCAGCCGTCTTCTGCACATGCGAGCCTGGCTTTTAGCACTCCTGCTGGCGGCTCCTCTATGGGCCTATGCCGGCACATTCGATTTAGACGCCTCCGTCGACCACAACGACCTGGAACTGGGGGAAACCCTCCAGTTTACCTTGCGCTTGACCGTGCACGGCAGTCTGGCCTTTCAGCCGAACATCGCGACCCCGGATTTCACGGGTTTCCAAGCCCAAGGGCCTTCGCAGAGCTATTCGAGCACCTGGATCAACGGGCAGGCCACGATCGTCTATAACTTGACCTGGGAGTTGGAGGCGGTGAAGGCGGGGCGCTTCGTCCTGGGGCCCTATCGCGCCACGGCCAAGGACGCCGCCCAGGGGGATATCGAACGCCTCACCCAGCCCATCGTCGTCACGGTGCGCCACCCCAAAGGACTGACCCTGCCGAGCCAGGCATCCCAGCCATCGGCGGATGCCCAGGACCAGGAGCCGGCCCCGGACGTGAACAGCCTCCACGACATCAAGCCCGACCGGGCCCTGCCGTGGTCGCTGGTGGGCCTGGCGTTGGCCGCGCTTTTGGGGCTATTGGGACTGCTCGTTTGGCTGGCCCGGCCCCGGGCCGAACGCGAACCTGAGGAGGCGATGCCCGCGGATCCGGCCCAGGCGGCCATCCTGAAGTTGGATCGGGCGTTGCAGCTTTATTTGATCCAGAACGACGGAAGGGCCTATGCGACCGCGGTGGGGGAGACGCTCAAGCAGTATTTACGTCAGCGTCTGGGCCTGCGCCCGGGCCTGACCCTGGGCGAGGCGTTCCGGGATTTACGGCGCCGTTATCCCCAGGTGCTGCCGCGCCGGGCCCAAGCCTTGCGCCAAAGGCTCGACCTGTTCGTCTACGGCGGCGCGGCCTTCCCCGCGGAGGAGCGGGAAGCCCTGGATTTGGACGCCCGCGACCTGATCCGCGGCTTCGAGTCCGCGGCCCAACCCAGCGCGGTGTTGGAGGAGTTCTCCAAGGCGCTCGGGCATTTGGCGGGGGTTTGGCGCGAAGGGCAGGCCAAGAGCGCCTGGATGGGCATGCGCGCGGCCGCGCTGGAGCGTTTCAAGGCGGCCTGCGGCTCTCCGGCCCGAAGGGCCCTGCCGAAAGGCACCTTGGCCGCGGCCCTGCGGACCTTGGAAGCCCCGGAACTGTTGCGCACCCTGGATTGGCTGGACACCGAAGTTCCTCCCCGGGGCGCCGATCCCGAGGAGACGGTGGAGCGGCTGATGCGCCTGGCGGCGGCGGTGGAATCCTTCGATAAGGCGGTCCTCAAGCAGGCCGCCGCCTCGGAAACGCAAGCGGACAAGGATACGGACACGGACACGAAATCCCAAGGAGACGAGTGATGGCGATCGAGAAAAAGAACCTCTCGGGCAAGGCCCTGGAACTGCGCGACGCCTACGCCGCGATGCTCGACGACATGGCGACCGTGGTCGTCGGGCAAAAGGAGATGCTCGACAGCCTGGCCCTGGGCACCCTGACCGGGGGCCACGTCCTGATCGAAGGCTTGCCGGGCTTGGCCAAGACCCTGGCCGTCCGTTCCTTCGCCCTGCGCCTGGCGGCCGTCTTCAACCGGGTGCAGTTCACCCCCGACCTGTTGCCGGCGGATTTGGTCGGCACGCGCATCTACAACGCCAAGACCGGCGAATTCACCGTGGCCAAGGGGCCGCTCTTCGCCAACATCGTGCTCGCCGACGAAGTCAACCGCGCCCCGGCCAAGGTGCAGAGCGCGCTGCTGCAGGCCATGCAGGAGCGCCGCATCACCCTCGGCGGCGAAACCTTCGAGCTGGCCGAACCTTTCCTGGTGCTGGCCACGCAGAATCCGGTGGAGACGGAGGGCACCTACAGCCTGCCCGAAGCCCAGATCGACCGCTTTTTGTTCAAGGTGGTCGTGGGTTATCCCAGCGGAGCCGAGGAATTGAGGATTCTGGACCGCGCGGAAGGCCTTGAAATCAAGGACGACCCCAAGCCCCTGCTGAAGCCCCGCCAGGTGATCGAAGCCCGCGAGGAGGCCCAGGCCGTTTTCGTCGACGATAAAGTGAAGCGCTATCTGGTGGACCTGGTGCTGGCGACCCGCGACCCCAAGGCCGCCGGTCTGGCGGATTTGGTCCCCTTGTTGCGCTTCGGCGCCAGCCCGCGCGCGACCATGGCGCTGGCCGCCGCCAGCCGGGCCCAGGCCTTCCTGGAAGGCCGGGCCTACGCGACCCCCGACGACGTCAAGACGATCGCCCACCGGGTCCTGCGGCACCGTCTTGCCCTCAGCTACGAGGCCGAAGCCGAGGGGGTGGGGGCCGACGAAATGGTGACGCGCATTTTGGCCAAGGTGAAGGTCCCCTGAGGACAGCCATGGAAGCCGCGGATCTGTTCAAAAAAATACGCCGACTGGAGATCGTCGCCCGCCGCCTGGTGGACGGCGCGCTCGCGGGCGAGTACTTGTCGACGTTCAAGGGCTCCGGGCTGGAGTTCTCGGAGGTGCGCGAGTACGAGCCCGGCGATGAAGTGCGCCTGATCGACTGGAACGTGACCGCGCGCATGGGCCGCCCCTTCATCAAAATCTACCAGGAGGAGCGGGAGCTGACGGTGATTTTGGCGGTGGACGTCAGCGCCTCGATGTCCTCGGGCCGTTCCGGCGACAAACGCGAGCTGGCGGCCCAAGTCGCCGCCGCCCTGGGCCTGGCCGCCGCCACCCACGGGGACCGGGTCGGCTTCCTGTTTTTCACGGACAAGGTCGAGGGCTGGCTGCCCCCGCGCCGAGGCAAGGGGCATCTGCTGAGGGGCTTGAGGGATTTGCTGGCGCTGGAGCCCGTCGGCAAGGGCAGCGGGCTGGAGGCGGCCTTGGCGCGCCTGAGCCGGGGCCAGCACCGCCGCGCGACCGTTTTTTTGATCGGCGATTTTCTGGCGGATACGGAGGGGACCGCCTTTTCCACCGCGGCGCGCCGCCACGACATCGTCGCGATCCGCACCTCCGATCCCCTGGACGAGGAGCTGCCCGCCTGGGTGGGGCTGCTGCTGGCGAAGGATCCCGAGACCGGGCGCCGCGTGTGGCTGGACACCGATTCCCCCTGGGCCCGGGGGGCCTACAAACGCAAACGGGCGGAGGCTTTGGACCGGATGCGCCGATCCCTGCGTCGGCGCCAGGTCGATCTGGTGGAGACGCGGACCGGGGGCGACGTCGGGGCCGATCTGTTGGGCTTTTTTAGGTCGCGGGAACGCAGGGGGCTGGCGTGATTTGGGACGGCCTGATCGAGCCCCTGCGCGCGCTCCCCGACGCGCTTTCCGCGTTTTCCGGTTATGAACTGGCCTCGCCGGAGTTCGAGGTCCTGGGGGCCCTGATCGCCCTGGCCCTGCTGTGGGGCTTTTTGCGTTGGGCTTTCGGCCAGACCCTGCCGGTGGCGGCCGCCCCGGGCGGCCTGCGCGGAGCGGGCTGGCTGCGCTGGGCCGCGCCCCTGCCGCGCCTGCTCCGCTTTTGCGGGGTGGGCCTGCTGTTGCTGGCGCTGCTCCGGCCGCAGGTGGTGCGCGATTCGAACACCACCAACGTCGAAAGCCTGGACATATTTTTGTGCCTGGATTTGTCCGGTTCCATGATCACCGACGACTTGAAGCCCAGCCGCGTCGAGGCCGCCAAGGCCACGCTTTCCCAGTTCGTCGACGGCGTCCCCGGGGATCGCATCGGTTTGGTGGTCTTCGCGGCCAAGGCTTTCACCCAGTGCCCGCTGACCCTGGACCATGGCGTGGTGAAGTACTTCATCGGCCAGGTCGAGTTGGGGACGGTGGGCGTGGACGGGACCGCCCTGGGGGACGGTTTGGCGCTGGCCGTGAGCCGCCTGGTCCAGGAGAAGGACGGCTCCGACAAGGTCATCGTGCTGGCCACCGACGGGCGCAACAACACGGGCATCGATCCGCACGCGGCGGCGGCCTTGGCCCACGACGCGGGGGTCAAGGTCTACACCATCGGCATCGGCCTGCGGGGCGGCGCGGTGCGCCAGGTGAACTACTACGGACGGATGATCGCCGTGCGCGAGGAGGAACCGGACGAGCCCCTGCTGCAGTCCATCGCCGCCGCGACCGGGGGACGCTACTACCGCGCCCAGGACGCGGACTCGCTGAAGTCCATTTTCAAGGAAATCGCCGGGCTCCAGCGCAAACCGGTGACGGTGAAACACCACCATGAGGCCGACGAGCATTTTTATCCCTATCTGCTGGCCGGGGCGCTGCTGCTGCTGTTGGAGGCGCTGCTGCGACTGCGCCTGAGGGTGACGGCATGAGCCTCATTCCGGTTTTCCCCGAATATCCCCAGGTCGATCCGACCAACTTGCAGCATCCCGAGGTGCTGCGCTGGATCCCCTATCTGGGCGCCTTGGCGGCCCTGCACCTGATCCTGGCGCTGCAGATGTGGTGGTGGCAGCGCCGCCAGTTCTCCTCGCAGGCGCTGAAACGCTTCGGGCCGGGGATTTCACTGTGGCGCAACCTGCTGAAGACGGCCTTGTGGGCCGCGGCCGCTTGGCAGCTGCTGGTCGCCCTGGCCGTGCCGTTGGGGCCGCCCCTCAAGATCGAGGGAAAACAGTACGGCGCCGACGTCATCTTTTGCGTGGACGTCTCCAGCTCGATGCAAGCCCAGGACGTCCGGCCCAACCGCTTGGAGGCCGTCAAGGCGGCCTTGGGAGGGATGCTGGACCGCTTTGAAGGGGACCGGGTGGGCCTGCTGGCCTTCGCCGGGGATCCGGTGCTGGCCTGCCCCCTGACCACGGACTACGACACCGCGGCGCTTTTTCTCGACAAATTGGACGGGGATTCGGTGCCCCGGGACGGGACCGATCTGGCGGCGGCCATCGCCGCGGGCTTGGACGACTTCCCCTCGGATCCCGACCGCGGGCGCATTCTCGTGCTGGCCACGGACGGCGAGGACAACGCCGGGGCGGACGTCCTGGAGCAGGTGCGGCGGGCCAAACAGGCCGGGGTGGCGATCCTGTGCGTGGGCGTCGGTTCCGCGGATGGGGCCTACATCCCCGGCCAGCGCGACTTTTTTGGCCGCGTCTACGCCAAGACCTGGCACGGCCAGCCTGTGCGCACCCGCTTGGACCGCGCGGGTTTGGAGCGCATCGCCCGGGAATCCGGCGGGGAATACCTCCCTGGGGATTCGCCCGCCTCCCTGGAGAAGGTCGCCGCCCGGGTGCGCCAGCTCAAGCAGGGCATGGGCAAGGCGCCGGACCGCTATGTCCGCGAGCCGCTGTATCAGGCGCCCCTGCTGTGGGCGATCCTGCTGTTGCTGGCCGACGCGTTGGTGTCGGCGCGCGGCCGGGGCTTTTGGCGGGTGGGCGAGGCCCTGTGGCGGCGCCTTTCCAAACGCTGGCGGCCGACGTCCAAGAGCGCACCCATCGCCCTGGTCCTGCTGGCGCTGGCCGCGGGCCTTTCCGCGGCCGACGGCGACTGGTCGCAATACAACGCGGGCAACGAAGCCTACCGCAAGGGCGACTTCGGGGCGGCCGCCGAGGCTTACCGCAAGGCCGGCGGGGACCAGATTTTGGAGGAAGCCGCCGACTACAACCTGGGCAACGCCCTATTCCGCAGCAAGGACTACCAAGGGGCGGTCAACGCCTACGACGCCGCCCTGAAGATCGACGCCAACGACCAGGACGCGCAATACAACCGCGATTTGGCCCAGCGCATGTTGGAGCAACAGCGCAAGAACCCCCAGCAGAACCAGCAGAACCAGAAGAACCAACAGAATCAGCAAAACCAGCAGAACCAGAATGGTCAGGGGCAAAGCCAAGGCCAGGGGCAAGGCCGCAGTTCGCCGCGCCCGGGCCAGGGGAGTCCCCAAGCGGGGCGCGGCCAAGGGCAGCTCAGCCGGGACCAGGTCGAGACCATGATGAACCAACTGCGGCGGGATCAAAAGAAATACGAGGGGGCCTTCAGTCCCCTGAAGCGCTACCCCAAGGATCAGCAGAAAAACGAGGATCCGGCGGAGCGCATGTTCGAGCAGATGACCGGCATGCGGCCGCCCAACCAGCCCACGCCGACCCCGACCGACCCCAATTACAAGGACTGGTAGGCCCATGCCCCAGGAACATCCGCTGGTTTATTCCAGCCATCCCAAGCCGTCGGCCCCCCGCGAGCCCGAGCCCGGCGGTCTGCCGCCCCTCGGCCAGCGGGTGAACGTCCGCCGCGAAACGCAGGGACGCGCGGGCAAGACCGTGACCGCCCTGTGGGGCTTCCAATCCTCGGATCGGCAGCTCGAGGAATTGGCGCGGGCCCTGCGCAAGTCCCTGGGAACGGGCGGCTCGGCCAAGGATGGCCGCGTCGAAATCCAGGGGGATAAAGTCCAGGCCGCATTGGCGTGGCTGGAGAAGAACGGCTTCAAGCCGGTGAAGGCGGGCGGATGAACAAGGGAAACGTCTATTTTATTTTGGATGGATCGCAATTGGCGTCGAACGTGGCCCAGGCGGCCCGGGCCATGGGCAATTTCGGGTTCCACAACCTGCGGCTGGTGAACCCGATGAACCTGCCGAGCGCGGAGCGCATGGCCCGCGGCGGTTCCGAGGTCGTCCGGGGGGCGGAACTCTTCACCGACCTGGATTCGGCGCTTAAGGATCTCAGCTGGGTGGTCGGCACCACCGGCAAGGACGGGATCGGCCAGGAGGAACTGGTGCGGCCCGAGATCGCCGTGGCGGAGGCCGCGGGGCTTTCCGGGCAGACCAAGGTCGGCATCGTTTTCGGCTGCGAACGCCACGGCCTGACGAACGCCCAATTGAAGACCCTGGACCGCCTGGCGCACGTCCCCACCCAACCGGAATGCTCCAGCATCAATCTGGCCCAGAGCGTGGCGATTTTCGCCTGGGAACTCGACAAGCAGAACATCGGCCCGGCCCGGCCCCTGGATTTGGGGCTGCCCACCCACCAGAAAAAGTCCCAGCTGTTCGTCAAGGTCAACCGCGCCTTCACCCTGCTGGGCGGGTTGCCAGAAGGCCGCAAGGCGGTCCTGGCCGACGGGCTGAGGCAGTACTTCAACCGCCAGCCCATGACCGACAAGGACCTGGGCTTTTGGTTGCGGACCCTGAACCTGCTGCAGAAGACCCTGGACGGGACGGCGCCGGCGCCAAAGCCCGCCCCTGGGCCCGCCGAATCGGAAAAAACCGGGCGTTAATACGGCCCCGGCGGGGGAGGACCCGAAGCCTGGGGGATCGTAAAGGGAAGAGGCAAAAAAGAGGGCCCCGGCGGGAACGCCGGGGCCCTCTTTTTTGCCCTTTGCGGGGACGGGGGGATTTTCCTCAGCCCGTGACCTTCTTTTTGAGCGTTTCGAACTTGTCGTAGGGGGCGCGGTCGGTGCTGACCCGGCCGTGTTCGGCGAGGACTTTTTGCTCCTCGCCCGTGGGCTTGCCCGAGTAAAGGCTCGGGGTGAGGTGATCCAGCGAGCCGTGGAATTTCTTTTGCATGGACGTCAGGTTGCGCTGCATGCGCTTGAGATCGATGGGCGATTCGCTGGCCATGCGGTAGGTCCACCCCATGCCGAAGCAGGGCATGTCCACGCGGGCCGTGGCGATGTTCTTGAAGACCGCGCCCAGGGTCTTGCGGATGGTCGCGAAACTGTCCGGGAAAAGGAAATAGTTGTCGGTGTGCAGGCTCAGGATGCCGCCCTCGTTGAGCCGGTTGGCGCAGAGCTGGTAGAACTCGTAGGTGTAGAGCATCTTGCTGGGGCCGTGCGGCTCGGTCAGGTCGACCACCAGGACGTCGAAGCTTTCGGCTTCGCGCTCCAGGTAGGCGCGCGCGTCCTCATAGACGATCTCGATGCGGGGATCCTTGACGCAGGCCTTGATGACGGGATAGTGGCTCTTGCAGAACTCCACCACGCCTTCGTCGATTTCGACCATCAGGATGCGCTTGAGATCCGGGAATTTGACGGCTTCTTCGAGGCTGAAACAGTCGCCGCCGCCGATGACGCAGATCGAGCGCGGATTGGGGTGGGCCAACAGGGGCGCCGAGACCAGGTATTGGTGGTAGCGGTTTTCGTCCCGCTCGCTGACCTGGATTTTTCCGTCAAGGAAAAGGAGCGTCCCGAACGTGTCGCTCTTGAAGATTTCCATGCTCTGGAACTTGGTCTTGCCCTTGTAGAGCGAGGTCCCTTCGTAGACGTGCCCGAAGCTGTCCGTGACCCACTCGGTTTTGATGGCCATCTCCGTCCTCTTGAAAGCTGTGTACCTGCGCGACAACCGCAGATTGTCTTGAATGTGGGCCGCCCTGCCAAGGGGATTTTCCGGCCCGAACCCATTTTTTACCGGGACGGCTTCCGGTTTTCGGAAGCCAGAGGCCGGGCTATTCCGTAGTATGAAAGGGAAGCCGGACCTCCCCAGCGACGGGGAGCGGCCCCGCCCGACGTGCGGGGAATCTCCGGCCGACCCTGGAGGCTCCATGCCCCGCCCCTACTATACCCTGAATTTGGACGTTGCCGGAAAGTCTTGTCTGGTCGTCGGCGGCGACGCCGAAGCCCTGGAAAAGTCCCGCCGGCTCGTCGAGGCGGGCGCGGAGTTGACCGTCGTGGCCCGGCGCCTGGCCCCGGATTTCGCGGATTTTTTGGAACGCAGGGGCGTGGAAGCGGAATTACGCTCCGCCCGGCCGGAAGATGTCCGCGGGCGTTTTTTGGTCCTGAATTGCGTCAAAAGCGACCCGGAACTCAGCGCCTGGGTTTACGAGGCGGGCCTCAAGGAGCGCGCCTTGGTGTGGGCCTTTGACCAGCCCGAACACGGAAACACGTCCATGGTGGCGGAAGTCAAGGCCGGACGCCTACGGCTGGCGGTCTCCAGCGACGGGACCGCGCCCGCCTTGGTGGGGGCGGTACGCCGGAGCCTGGAGGGGCTGTTCGACGGGGAGTTCGCGGCTTTCAGCGAGGAGTTGGCGCTTCGCCGGCAGGAAGCTCTGGACCGGGGCGAAGGCTTTGAGGCGCGCCGCGGCAAGTTCCGGAAACAGCTCGAAGGCTTCCGCATCGACGGGCGCATCGTCTATCCCGGTTCGGAGGCTGGGGAAAAGCCGCGTTCCAAGGACGGCGGCCCGGAATACGGAGCCCTCATCGCCGAAGCCGCCTCAGTGGTGCGGCCCCGCCGCATCGGCAAGCACACTTCCGGGGATGTGGGCTGCGCCTTGGTGGACGATCAGGGGAGGATTTTCAAGGGGGTCTGCCTGGATTTACCTTGCGGCCTGGAATGCTGCGCGGAATACGCGGCCGTCACCGCGATGGTCACCGCCGGGGGAAGCCGCATCACTCGGATCGTGTCGGTGCTCGGGGACGGGACCGTCCTGCCGCCCTGCGGCTCCTGCCGGGAGTTGATGCGACAGATCGACCCCGGCAACATGGACACGGAGGTGGTGCTGGGCCTCCGGGATTCGGTGCTTCTCCGGGAGCTGTTGCCGCATCCCTGGAAGCCTTGAACGTGTTTTCGGGCGGTTTTAGGGCAGCGCCTCGATCGAGCGGATGACTTCCTCGATCAGGTAGTCCGGGGTGGAGGCTCCGGCGCATACCCCCACGACGTTGCGCCCCTCGAACCAGGAACCGTCGAGTTCGGACGCGGTTTCGATATGGTGGGTGTTCGTTTCGCCCAAGGCTTCGGCGGCGACCTCGGCGAGTTTGTGGGTGTTGCTGCTGTTGCGGCCGCCGATGACAACCATGGTTTCGACTTTGGTGGAAAGCTCGCGGGCGGCGGCCTGGCGGTCCTTGGTCGGTTTGCAGATGGTGTTGATCGCCTGGACTTCCGCGCAGCGGGCGTTCAGCAGCGAGACGAAGCGATCGAATTTTTCGGACGTCAGGGTGCTTTGGCTGACGACGCCCACGCGGGAGCCCTGGGGAACGCGTTCCAGATCGGCTTCCTCGAAAACGAGGATGGGATCCTTCAGGCGGCTGGCGATTCCGCGGACCTCCACGTGCCGGGGATCCCCGATGACGACGACCCGGAGGCCCTGGGCCTCGAGTTTCAGCCCGCTGCGGTAGATGTGGGTGACCAAGGGGCAGGTCGTGTCGACGATCTCGAGCCCGCGACCGCGGATTTCGGCGATGCGGGCGACTTCCAGGCCGTGGGCGGTGATGAAGACTTTGCCGCCCCGGATTTTATCGAGATCGGTGACGATGTGCTTGCCCAGGGCGTCCAGGCGGGCGACTTCCTGGGGGTTGTGGATCAGGCTGCCGAAAATCGTGGCTTCGGACTCCTGCTCGGCCCGGTCGATGGCCTTTTGGACGCCGAAGCAGAAACCGGCGGCTTTGGCCCTGAGGACGGTTCGGGACATGGCGTTCCTAAAAAAGGGGATAGCTACCTTTAAGTGTACGCAGCGCGGGCCCGCTGCGCCGCCCTTTCGGGGCGAAAAAAGACCCTGCGCCGAAATTCGGGGCGAAGCGCCCGGAAAACCGTTGGCGGAAAAGGATTTTTCCGCTCCTGGAAGGCCCGCTGCGGATTGACGAGGACGGGGCCCCTCCGTATAGTATGGGCTCTTTTTACCGGAAACGGGCCGCACTCGGCTCTGGAGGAATCATGTCGGACGAGAAGATCATCGGGGCGAAAATTCTGGTGCAGGAATTGGAAGCCTTAGGGGTGAAGTACGTCTTCGGATACCCGGGCGGCTCCAATCTCCCGATTTTCGACGTCATCAATAAGACCGGCATGGAGATGGTCCTCAACGGCGACGAGCGTTGCGCCGGTCACGCGGCCGAAGGCTACGCCCGCGCCACGGGCCAGGTCGGCGTGGCCCTGGTGACCTCCGGCCCCGGAGCCACGAATCTGGTGACCCCCTTGGCCGACGCCAAGATGGACTCCACCCCGATCGTGGGCATCTCCGGGCAGGTGTACAGCCATCTCATCGGCAAGGACGCCTTCCAGGAAACCCCCATCACCAACGTCACCCAGTCGGTGACCAAGCACAATTACCTGGTCAACAAGCCCAGCGAGGTCGCCCGCGTGATCCGCGAGGCGTTCCACGTCGCCTCGACCGGCCGGCCCGGCCCCGTGCTGGTGGACATCACCAAGGACGCCCAGGAGCAGGGCGTGGATCCGGCGCATATTTCGCGCGAGTTCCGCCTGCCCGGCTACAGCCTGACCGAGGCCCCGATCATCGACGAGAACCAGCTCGACGAGGTCTGCGACGCCATCCGCCGGAGCCGCAAGCCCCTGCTGTACGTCGGCCAGGGCGTCATCCTGGGCGAGGCCTGGAACGAGCTGCGCGCGTTCGTCGAAAAGTCCCGCATCCCCGTCGCCAGCACCATCCTGGGTCTGGGCGCCTTGCCGGGGGACCATCCGCTCTTCGCCGGCATGCTGGGCATGCATGGGGCCGCTTTCGCCAATTTCGCCGCCGACCAGGCCGACCTGGTGATCTGCCTGGGCGCGCGCTTTGACGACCGCGTGACCGGGAACGTCCGCGAGTTCATCAAGCATTCCGTCATCGTCCACGTCGACATCGACAAGAGCGAGCTCAACAAGAACAAGAAGGTCAACATCGCCGTGCACGGACGGGTGAAGGACTTTTTGGCCCGGCTCAGCTCCCGGGTTCCGGTCGCCGACACCGGCGAGTGGCTGGCCCATATCGACGAAATGAAGCGGCGCTATCCCTTCGACTTCGAAAAAGGGGACGGCAGCCAGATCAAGCCCCAGGCCATGGTGCGCGCCCTCAGCGAGGCCACCCGCGGCAAGCGGACGATCTTCTGCACGGGCGTGGGCCAGCACCAGATGTGGTCGGCCCAGTTCCTCACGGTCCGCGAACCGCGCACTTTCATCACGTCGGCGGGCGCCGGGACCATGGGCTTCGGCCTGCCTTCCGCCGTCGGCGCGGCCTTGGGCCGTCCGGACTCGACCGTCATCGACATCGACGGAGACGGCAGCTTCGAAATGAACATCAACGAGCTGCGCACCTGCTTCGACCGCAACATTCCCGTGAAGATCGTCATCCTGAACAACAAGATTTTGGGCATGGTCGGGCAGTGGCAGCGCCGCTTCTACAAACGCAACTATTCTTCGGTCGAGTTCAACAAATTCCCCGCCTACGCCGAGGGCGTGAAGGCGCTCTACGGCATCGACTCGATGCGGATTTCGCGCCCCGAGGAAATGTCCAAGGGGATCGACGCCATGCTGAAGTGCTCCGGTCCGTTCCTGTTGGAAGTGATGGTCCCCAAAGAGGAGGACGTGCTTCCGATGATTCCAGGCGGCCGCACGGTCAAGGATATCATTCTCGCTCCCGGCCAGGTCAAACAGGACTAAGGGACAGTCCCATCCAAGGCCCGGGGGCGTTCGCGTCCCCGGGCTTTTCTATTTCGCCGCAAATCCTTGCGGCGAAATGGGCGGCGAGCAGCCTTGGCAAGGGGGAAGCATGCCAACCAAACAGGCGATTCAAATCCTGGGGGAGGGGGCTCCGGCGCTCCGGCGCGCCTTGTTGGACTGGTACGCCGTCCATAAGCGCGACCTTCCTTGGCGCCGCACCTCCGATCCCTACGCGATCCTCGTCAGCGAACTGATGCTTCAGCAGACGCAGGTGCGCACGGCATTGCCCTATTACGAACGTTTTATGGCGCGTTTTCCGGACGCGGCCGTCCTGGCCGCCGCGCCGATGGAGGTCGTCCTCGCCGCCTGGGCGGGTTTGGGCTATTACCGGCGCGCCCGTTACTTGAAGGCGGCGGCCGAGGAAGTGGCCCGGCGCGGCGCGTTTCCTCGGGACCTGGAAGGCTTGCGGGCCCTTCCCGGGGTGGGACCTTACACCGCCGCCGCCGTCGGGAGCATCGCTTTCGGCCTGCCGGAAGCCGTGGTCGACGGAAACGTGATCCGGGTCTTGGCGAGGATGGCGGCGCTCCCGGACGATCCAACGCGGGGCGCGGGCGCCGCCGCGGTCCGGGAAATCGCGCAGAAACTGCTGGACCCCAAGCGCCCCGGGGATTTCAACCAGGCGCTGATGGAATTGGGCGCCGGGCCCTGCGCTCCCGGGGCGCCGGAATGCGAAGCCTGCCCGTGGCAGCGGAGGTGCGTGGCGCGGGCCTGCGGGAAACAGGCGGACTTTCCACGGCTTCCGGAACGGCCCAAGGCCCAGGCGGAACGCAAGGTCGCCCTTTTGCTCGCGCGGGGCGCCGGGGCGGAGGTGGAGGTATTGGCGTGCCCCCGGGAGCACGGAGTTCGGGGACGACTGGGGGGCTTTTGGCGGTTTCCGGAACGGGAATCGGCGGAAGGGAAGGGCGAAGGGGAAGCCCGCGCCGAACTGGAGGCCTTGGGCTTTTCAAAGGCGAAGTTCGTAGCTTTGAAGGAAGTGCGGCACCGCATCACGGTGCACGATATCCGGGTTCTTCCCTGGGCCGTCCGCCTGGAAGGGCGTCCTGCAGGGCCTTCGGGTTGGCGTTGGGTCGCCTTGAGGGATTTGGACGATTTGCCCCTGGCCTCGGCGGAGCGGCGTTTGGTGCGGGCGCTAAAAAATTGGTTGGGTACGATGGAGGAATCCGGTAGGGGAGCCCAGAAGCGCGCTTAAAAAAAAGAAGTCGGCGGAATCGTCCGGGATCGTTCACCGAAGGTGCGCCCAGGCGCCGGAGCTTTGGTTCGTCCGACGGAAAGTCCGGCAAAAACGATGGGGGATTTGGGGCCGGAATAGCGGGCAATGCGGCGGTAGATGGGGGCCAGGGCCCCATCTACCGCCGCCGCAGGTTTACGGAACCAGGGATTACCAGCTGAAGCCGACGCCGGCGCCGAATTCGGAGTTGGAACCGTCGCTGGAACCGCTGAGGGTCGCGGCGGCACGGCCGAAGACTTGCTGGTAGGCCAGTCCGAGAGCGGCTTGGTCTCCGGTGCAGCCGGCGCCGAGGGCTACGCGGCTTTTGCCGGGCATTCCGGCCGCGGTGACGCCGGCGTTTTCCGCCGCCGCAGACATCGCTCCCATGGCGCGGGCGTATTCCGTCGCTCCGTTCAATTGGCTGACGTTCACAGCGTCGGTGCCTTGAGTGCCCGCGGCGACGTTGGCGATTTGACGGGTTTGGCCGGTGGAAGCGTTCCCTACCGAGACCGTGTTCGCACGGTCGGCGACCGAGCCTGCTCCAAGGGCGACCGAGTTGGCGGAGGGCGCCGAGGCGCCGGAACCGAGGGCGATCGAGGAGGAGCCAGCGGCGCTTGCATTAGGGCCGAAAGCCGCGGAGCTTTCGCCCGAAGCGGTGGAAGCGTACCCAACGGCGGTGGAATAGTCCGCCGCGGCTGTGGAATTGGGTCCCAACGCGGTCGACTGGGTTCCGGAGGACACCGCCCCGGCTCCGAGAGCGACTGCGCCGGAGCCGGAAGCATTGGAGCCTTGGCCGACGGCCACGGAGCCGTCGCCCGAGGCGGTGGCGTAATAGCCTAGGAGCCCGTCGGCGTACCAGTTTCCAGGGCCTGGATAATTACGGTTTAGCGTGCTGGATTTCAGCCAGCGCCGAATTTTTGTGCCTTTCCGATTTCTTTCGCCCTGCCTGCTTGCCCCTTTTT